>Ga0299912_10000021_pt1 | contig 223888 bp, 201 predicted proteins | sample RVTome_2_FD_207667 | JGI IMG/M metagenome (GOLD analysis project Ga0299912, IMG submission 207667) | Soil microbial communities from uranium-contaminated site in the Upper Colorado River Basin, Wyoming, United States - RVT95D214 (version 2) ... | reverse complement strand
TGAAGCTGACCAAGGATCTGACCAAGCCCCGGGCGGGGTTCGGGGTGGTATTCACTATTGTATCAGGCGCGGGCACGCTCCTGGGCGGGGAAGGCATTTCCGGCTCGGGCCGGTATGACTTGACCGCTTTGGACGGGGTGGCGCAGCTGGTGGTGCGGGTAGATGGCACCGAAAGTATCCTGGTGGAGGTGGCGCTGCCTTATGATCCGGAAGTGCATACGCAGGCGCTGGCCCTGACCCCGGACCCCAACGTTGAGATCGACGTGGGACCCTGAGTCAGAGGGGTCAGCGCCTCAATGCTGTTCAGTTAAGAAAGGATTTTCACGCCAAGACGCAAAGGCGCAAAAATTTTAAACGATTGGCGGCTTAAAATCCTTTGCGACTAAGCCGGCCGACTTGAGCCGGAGAAGAGGATGGGTTGCCAAGGCGCCAAGCCTCTTGGCTTTGTCAACCTTTGCAACTTTGCGGCTTTGGCTGCGAATTCCTCCGTCGGAGATCTCCCTGAAGTGAACAGCATCAGGTCAGCGCCTCAATTTTCAATTTACATAACTGTATAATGGATTCAGGGACGGACCAGAAGGTCTCTCCCCCTGCCCCGCCGCCCCCCTGACCCAAGATTTAATGCATCACCCGCTGACGCCGGCGGTTGCCATTGTGATGACATCTTGCTATAACCAGGCGCTGGAGGCCAACCATGAGCGAGCAGATCCCCGCGGTTCACGTCCTGAACAAGATGGCCAATTTCTTTGTGCTTGAGGAGGGCCAGGGCCTCACCCTGATTGACACCGGCAACAAGGACAAGCTCGAAAACCTTCGCCGCAAATTCGAGCAGCTGGGCCTGGACCTGCAAGCCCTGCGGCGGATCGTGGTCACCCACTCGCACTACGACCATGTCGGGAGTCTCTTGGCCCTGAAGCAGGCCGTCGCCGCCCAGGTGCTCGCGCACCGGGACGAGGTTCCCTTTCTCACGCAGGCGAAGCGCATCCCCCGGCCGGCCGGGGTGCCCGGGTTCCTGTTCTGGCTCAGCGAGCCCCTGTTCCGCGCCCCGGCGATTGCGGTGGACCAGGTGCTCTTGGACGGGAGCATGATCGAGGGCACCGGGCTCCAGGTGGTGCACACGCCCGGCCACACGCCGGGCCACATCTGCCTCTACCACGCCGGGCGCAAGGCCCTTTTCACCGGCGACGGCTTGGTCAATAATCAGGGCAAGCTCTCGGGCCCGGTCCCATTTTTCAGCTCGGACATCAAACAGGCGCGCGCGTCCCTGACCCGGTTGGCCGAGCTCGACATCGAAACCTTTTACTTCGCCCACGGCGAGACCATGCGCGGAATTTCCAAAGAGATCCTGCGCTCGCTGGCCGGCTTATCAATACCGGTGGCTGTCGCTGGAAAATAAAAGACCACCTTCCGAGGGAGAAGGTGGTCTTAATTCCTACTTCGGCTGGCTTAGGGACCAGATTCGGCCAGGGCCTGGTCGTTAATCCGTGTGCGCGCTGTCATGGCTGACGCCAAAGCGGACTTCGGAATTACTCGCCACGATATTGGCGTTAATCTCCCGGCACGAGCCGCAGATCCGGTTGAATTTGCCGTCGCTCAAGAACTCGCGTTCACAGCGCAAGCAGATTTTCTTAACTTTGCGCCTGCTTCTTTTCATAACTCATTCACCTCCAACTAAAAACCGCCTTTCCAGCCCCTTTTTTAACTTTTTCTGGCTTAGCTGAACTTGGCTATTTTATCATAACCCTCAGGAAAAAGCCAGAAAAAATTGAAAAATCTGAGGCCTTCCTGGCGGCTTCGCTTTTTTTGTCCCAACTGTTATTGAGACGTAGATTGGGGGAAAAAGTTTCAAAAAAGTTAGTAAAAATTAACAAGCCCTTTGTTTTCAATAAGTTATACGGTTGGAGCGATAATCAATGGCAGATGAAATCGAACTGTCAGCCTAGCGGTGGGTTCCGGAACTTATTTCCTCCATCTCCAGCATCCGCAAATAGCCGAGCACCAGCGCGTTCCAATCCTCCGGCTGCTCGATCTGCGGACTGTGGCCGGCCTCTGGGATCAGGGCCAACAGGCTCCCCGGGATCGCCTCCGCATACTCGAACGCCGCCTGCACCGGGATCAGACCGTCCTCCTTGCCCCACACCACCAGCACCGGCGCCCGGATCTCCTTGGCCCGCTCCTCCATGCTCGAGCGGTAAATGCTCCCGGCCGAGAGCACCGAGGCATGAACATAGCCCGGGAACTCGTCCGACAAAGACAGGTCCCGCTCGGACGCGCCCTTGACCTCGCTGAACTTTTTCATCCAGGACGAGTCGTTGTCATAGGTGGCCGCGAACCTGCCGCCGTGCTTGCCGTCCTTGCCGGCCATTCCCATGACCTGGCCGTTGGTCAGGCTGCCGGTCTCTTCCGCCTTGGGCCGGGCCATTTTCAGGGCCGCTTTCTCCACCAGCTTCGGGTGATGGGCGACCAGGCCCCAGAGGAAGCGGGGGAAGGCGGTGCTCATGCCCGAGCCGTCCACGATCACCGCGGCTTTTGTCCGCTCCGGGTATTTCCAGGCGAAATAGGCGGCGACGTGGCCGCCCATGCTGTTGCCCACGATCACCGCTTCTTGGATGCCCATGCGGTCCAGGAAATGGGCGATAAAATCGCAATACCAGTCCAGGGTGTAAGGCAAATCCAGGGGCCGGCGGGTGTTGCCCGAGCCGCCGGGAAGGTCAAGGGCGATGGCGCGCGCCTGCTCGCCCAGGGGCTTGAGGTTGAAGATCCAACCGTCCAGGCTGCCGCCCAGGCCGTGGATCATCAGGACCACCGGCTCGCCCCGGCCCGCCTCCAGAAAAGCGGTCTGAATCCCGTCCACCTCCAGGTATTGGGTCTCGAACCCGGGATAAACCCGCGGCTGCCAGGGCCGGGGCGTGAAGGAATTCTTCTTCCCGGCGCCGGCCATAACCGGGAGTGCCAGAACTAAAAATCCTGCGATTAACCGTTTCATGCCTAAATCCTAAAGTCCAGAGGCTCTTCTTTCTCTGGTTCTATATGTCCGCGACCGAAGAGCGGCTTCGGCCGAGAGCTCAGCCGAACGGTCGCGGCTACATTTTCGTTCACTTTCAGGTGGCAACGGATCTTTTTCTGAGGCCCGAGGTCTGAGGCTTAAAGCCTTTTCTTTCTCTGTGTCCTCTGTGTCTCTGTGGTGAATCTTTTCCTCAGGCCAGGCCCAGCTCCAGCCGGGCCGTGGTCAGCGCGTTGATGTCGCTGGTGCCGGCCCCGATCTCCAGGAGCTTGGCGTCCCGCATCAGCTTCTCCACGTGGTATTCCTTCATGTAGCCGTAGCCGCCGTGGATCTGGATCGCGCTCAGCGCCACTTCCACCGCGGCCCGCGCCGTATAGACTTTGCTCGCGCAGACAAAGGCCGTGTCGCGCTTGCCGGTGCGCCCCATCTCGGCCAGGCGGAAGACGATGTTCCAGGTGTTCTGGAGGTGGATATACATGTCCGCCAGCTTGAGCTGGATCGCCTGGAACTCGGCGATGGGCTTCCCGAACTGCACCCGCTCCTTGGCATACTTGAGCGAAAGCTCGTAGCACCGCTCGATGATCCCCAGGCACATGGGCGCCACCCCGCTGCGCTCGCTGCCCAGGCTCTCCTTGGCCCCGTCCCGCATGCTCTGCTTCTCGCTCCCGCCCAGTAAATTCTCCACCGGCACCTCCACGTCCTCCAGGAACACCTCGCCGGTCGGGGAATCCTTCATCCCCATCTTCTCGAAGGGCTTGCCCGTGGAGAGCCCCTTCATCCCCCGGGTGAGGATGAACGCCTGCACCGGCTGCTCGCTCTTCGGCTGGCCCCTATCCACTTTGGCATAAACCAGGAAGACGTCGGCGTAGGGCGCGTTGGTGATAAAGGTCTTGGTCCCGTTGAGCAGGTAAAAGTCGCCCTGGGGCTTGGCCGTGGTCTGCATCGCGCCGAAGGCGTCGGACCCGGCGCCGGGCTCGGTCAGCGCCCAGGCCCCGATCTTCTCCAGACTCAGCACCGGGATGGCGTAGGCCCTGATCTGGTCGGGCGTGCCCTTGTTCATGATGTTCTGGCCGCAAAGCCCCAGGCTCGCGCCCCAGCTCATGGCATAGCCCGGAGAAACCCGCGAAAGCTCCTTGAGAATGAGCGAAGGGATCAGCGGGTCACGCTCCAGCGCCTCCGCCCCGTCCTCCGGGGCCTTCTTCGCCTCTTTGCCCGCCTGGGCCGCCTCCATCTTCTCCACCCGCCGGAGCATCGCCTCCTTCATCATCGCCCCGCCGCCCAGCGAGTTCATCATCTTCCGCATCAAGTCATAGGGCAGCTCCTCCCCCTTCTCGAACGCCTCCACCTTGGGCAAGAGCTCTTTTTCCGCAAAGGCCCGGAAAACCTTCTCCACCATCCGATGCTGTTCCTGCAACTCAAACATGGTCCTCTCCTTTGAATAAGTAGGTCCTTCCCTCACCGGTTCTTCCTGCTGCTATTTACCCGGCCTGCTGCGGGCCGTCCAGTGCCGCGTTCCTTCGCACTTTGGACGCCAGACACCCTGGCTGCGAAAACGGGCAATTCGAGATCGGAAAGCAACGGCTTAAAGTTTTTCCCATTCCTCTCGGCTCACTTGCGCTTGCCGGAGGATTCGGATTAATAAGGCTGGACCGATCTCGCCTTCGTGGGGATTCGGAAGGCGAATGGTCAGGGCATTTTTCACCATAAACTGGTGCCGGCCGCCGGAATAGGGCCCTTCAAAACCAATTTGCCGAGGACAGCGGATTAACTCCTTCCGTTTGATCGGGCCAAAGGCCGGCATCAGGCCACTTCTTTGATCACCAGTTGGAGGCCCTCAATCTTCGGCAAAGGGAGATTCCGGTGGATGCGGAAGAGAATCCACTCCTCGAGAACTTCCTGCAGTTCCTGGCGACAAGTTTCCAGGCTCTGGGCATGAGCATAAACTCCGTTGCAGATTGGGATCTCGCCATAATAGGAGCCATCGCCTGGCAAGATTTCATATTTTGCTTGACGAAGCGCCGCCTGGATGTAATCCATCAGCATGATCAACACCTCCAGCCTGGTGGCTTTATACTCCGTGAGTTCCCTTGCTGAAAGAATATATTACCTTGAAAAAAATCTCAAGGCATTCCCAGGTATGCAACCAATTTGGCGACAATTCTCCTGGTCTAACGGGCACGGCGCGCCGTGCGTCTGCGTGAGGGTGCGGTCCTCTGCACTGCGCACTGAGCACCGTGCACTGTGCACTTTTTCACAGCAGCGCCGTGCTGAAGTAGCGCTCGGCCCGGTCGGCAAGCACGGTGGCGATGGGTCCGTGGACCTTGCGGCTGAGCCGGCGCGCGGCCCAGACATTGGCCCCCGAGGAAATGCCCACCAAGAGGCCCAGGTCGCGGCCGAGCTGCCGGGTGGTTTCGATCGCGTCCTCATCGCTCACCTCGATCACCTCGTCCACCATCTCCACGTCCAAAATCGGCGGGATGAAGCCGTCGCCGATGCCCTGGATCTGGTGCAGGCCCGGCTCGTGGCCCAGGATGGCCGAGACCCCTTTCGGCTCCACCGCCACCAGGCGCACGCTCGGCTTGTGCTCTTTCAAAAACTTGCCCACGCCCTGGAGCGTGCCGCCCGAGCCGACGCCGGCCACGAACGCGGCGATGTCGCCCGAGGTCTGGCGCCAGAGCTCCTGGGCCGTGGTGCAATAATGGATCCGGGGGTTGTCCGGGTTCTCGAACTGCTGGGGCACAAAGATGCGCGGGTCGGCGGCCGCCATCTGCTCCACCCGTTTCACCGCGCCGGCAATGCCGTCCTGGTCCGGGGTTAGGATCAGCTCGGCGCCCAGCGCCAAAATCAGCTTCTTCCGTTCCTCGCTCATGCCCTCGGGCATCACGATCCGGACCGCGTAACCCTTGAGCCGGCCGACCAGGGCCACGCCGATGCCGGTGTTGCCGGAGGTCGGCTCCATCAGGATCGAGTCGGGCCTGAGCTTGCGGTCGCGCTCGGCGCCCTCGATCATGGCCAGCGCCACCCGGTCTTTGATCGAGCCGCCGGGGTTGAGGAATTCCGCCTTGGCGTAAATGTTTTCGCCCTTGAGGCGGATCAAGGGGGTGTTGCCGATCAGGGTCAGGATATTGTCGGTGAGCATCGGGTTACCTCGACTGAAACGACCTTGCTTCAGCGCCGATAACTCCCCGGCGCCGGCCTCGAGGTGTCGGACAGGCTGCCAAGCTTAAAGGTGAGAACTTTTTAGATTATATCAGCTTGGCAGGGAAAAGAAAATTCTTCCTGCGGGCAACCTTGGCTCCTCAGTTCGAGGAGAATCGCTCACGTTCACGGTTTCATTCCGAAGAATCGTTCCGGTCATTCTTACCCTGCATACTACCTACTTGTAATGACTCACTAACTTGACACACAGTTTCGAGTGTGTTATCATGAAGCTCATGGAAATCCATGGCAATTCGGCTTTGTCGCTGAAGCAGCGGGAGGAGGTCCAACGGCTGCACCAAGACCAGGGCGTGAGCATTCGCCAGCTGGCAGCTCGGTATCGGGTGAACCTCTCCACGATTCGCCGCTGGATTCACCGGAAGTCTCCCCTGGACGTGGCCAGTGGTCCCCACCACCCGCGGCCGCGGTTGACTCCCGAGCAACGCGCCGCGATTCGGCGTTATCGGGAAGAGAATCCCCGGGCGGGAGCGCGAACCATCGCGGCGGTGTTGACCAAGGAGTATGGCCCTCTCAGCCCCGCCACCATCGGCCGTTTCTTGAAGGCGGAAGGCTGGACCCGTCCCCGGGAGAAAAAAGTGCGGGGACAGGAACCGTTGCGGGTGGGCCGGCACCGGCTTCAGATGGACATCCAGGAGCTCCCGGCGATTCGGGGGAAAAGTGGTTTCGAGTATAAAATCAGCATCCTGCACATGGCGACGCGAATGAAATACTCGGAGATTCATCCCCGGATGACCTCGGAGCTGGTGGTGGAAACCTTGCGACGGGCCTTGGCGCATTTGCCGCCGTTTTTTTTTAGTGTGGACGGATAACGCCTGGGTGTTTACTTTAAAGTACACCAAGTGGAGGGATCAGAAGCAATCGCCGCTGGACCAGGTGTTGGCAGGATGGGAGATGATTCATGCTTTGATTCCCAAGGGCCAGCCCTGGAAGAATGGGTTGGTGGAACGCTCGCATCGGACCGACAATGAGAACCTGTTCGACACGATGGAATTCAGCAATTCGGAGGAACGAAGATATTACTTTTGGTTATGGGAGCGTTGGTATAATTTTGATCGGCCGCATCAGGGGCTGGACGGGAAAACCCCGGTGGAGAAATTTCGGGAACTATTTCCGCTCCATGCCCGCTGTATGCTAAGTTAGTGAGTCATTACACCTACTATCTACTTTCTTTCCCCTGTGCTCTCTGTGCGCTCTGTGTTCAATCTTTACAGATTCTTCCAGACCCAGAGGCCGTATCGGATCAACTCGCCCAGCGAGTGCACGTCCAGCGCCTCCCGGACCAACCTCCGCGAGGGCCGGAGCGCCCGGTCAAACTGGCGATACACTTCCTCAAAAGCCCGGTCGCTCTTTTCGCAGAGCGCCCGCTTTACCACCGCGGCCAGCTCCCGGGCGATGCGCTCGACCGCCTGTCGGCCTTTTTCCGCGTCGGCCTTGCTCACCGGGTCCTGGCCCATCACTCCGAAGCGCCGCAACCGATCCAGGGTGGAAAGCCCGGCGGGCATGGCCGAGAGGGCGATCAGCTCCGGCCGGATCGCGAGCATGATCGAGGTCTCCCACATGCCGGCGTGGTCGCCGTAGTAGTCCAGGTCCGTGGCCAGGGCCTGCTCCGGTATGCCCAGGGCCAGCGCGCCGCCCTGGCGGTTAAAGCGCCGGCACTCGCGGCGCAAAAGCCTGATCTGGCTGGCCGGATAATGGCCGCTGAGGAGCACGATCACCTGGAAGCCCATGGCGGCGAGTTGGGGCAGGGCCTCGCGCAGGAGCCGCTTGATCCCGCGGCGGCGGAAGTGGAAGGTGAAAGGGAAGGGCATGGTATCGAACGCGCCCCAGAACACCGGCGGAAACACCACGCCGCCGGTCAGGCCGGCCGCGGCCTCGCACAGGGCATGCGCCTTGAGTCCGTCGAGCCCCAAAGGGCCGTGCTCGCCGTGCCACTCGAGCGCGCCCAAGGGCACGTAGGCCACCGGCGCAGAGGCGATGACCTCCCGCACCTGCTCGGGCCGGGATTCCTCAAACCGGATAGACTTCACGGCAAATTCCGGCCAGGGTTCTTACCCGGTCGTTTTCTTGAAATGGGGTTTATACCGTTTTTCGAGCAAATCCACATAGCGGTCGCAGACATCCCGGAGATGGAAGGCCGGCCGTCCCAGGAAGGCCACCTCGACCTGTTTGCCTCGGGACTTGATCTCTTTGATGACGGTGGCGAAATCGCCGTCGTTGCTGATCAGGATGGCGCAGTCAAAAGCATCGCAGAAGGTGAGGGTGAGCAGGTCCTGGACCATCAATGCATCCACGCCTTTCTGGTGCACGGCCTCGCCCCGCCCCTCCAGCCGGCCCAGCCGGACCGTGCAGTAATCGAGGTTACGGAGGAAATTGTAGAATTTTTCTTCGGCCTTGGCTTTCTCGCTGGAAGCGTCTTCCTTGCCCCGGGCGTTGTAATAATAAACCCGGATCAAGCGCCGGTTGTCCGTGGCCAGGTCCCGGGCCAGCTTGACCAGATCCCAGGGCGCCGGGACGTGGCTGCTCTTGCAGGCAAAGTAGAAATTGCTCCCGTCAATAAAAACAATCACCCTTTCCATTCGACCTCCATAAAAAACGGCAGGCCGTGGCGCGGCCTGCCGGTGTTCATAGCCTGGCACCGGACGCGCGGTGACAGGGGGCTGATAACTCCTGCCCCCGGACGCGCGGAAGCAGGGGGGTAATAGCTGATCTCAAAATTAACATCCTCGGCCGGGCTGGTCAAGTTTTTCCGCCGAGTCCTTGACCGGCAAGGAAAAGTTCCACGGCCCTGGCTTTGAGGGGAAAAACTAATTGAGTATAGAAAGATTGCCAAGGAAGGTCAAGAATTTTTCGTTATTCAGAATCCCAGAATCCCGGACTCATTCTCATTCTTTCTTATCTTTGGTATAATCAAACGGTGATCCCGAGCAAAATCCGCGGGCTCCGGCTCTGGCTGAGCGACAAGATCCGGCCGGCTGACCCTCCGGCCGACCCGGACCCGGAGATTTACAACCTCGCGCTGGGCAAAACCTATTCCGAATACTGGAGCAACCTGGCCCGCGACCGCGAGACCGCCTACTTCGCGGTGGCGGGCAAGCCCTTTGGCGAGCCGGCCACCGAGCAAAGCCTGGACCAGCACGGCGAGGCCAGCGCGCGGATCATCGCCCGGAAACTCGCGGTCGCCAAAGACGACCGGGTGCTGGAGGTGGGCGTGGGCGTGGGCCGGCTGGCGAAGAGCATGGCCCCGCTCTGCCGGCATTTCACCGGCGTGGATATCTCGGCGCGGATGGTGGAGATTTCCCGGGAGCGGCTGGCCGGCCTGGAGAACGTGCACCTGCTCGCCCTGGATTCGAGCGGGCTGGGTCGCTTTCCCGCCGGCTGCTTTGACAAGGTTTATTTCCAGGTGGTGCTGATCCACCTGGACCGGGAGGACGTGTTTCATTATTTAGAGGAGACCTTCCGGGTGCTGCGCCCGGGCGGCCGGGCCTGGTTCCAGTTTTACAACCTGCTCCATCCCGGCGGGTTCCGCGAGTTTTGCCACGCGGTGGAATTCCTGGTCGCCCGGGGCGACAAGCTCCGCGGCCGGGTGCAGTGCCTGACCGCGGCCGAGGCGCGAAAATTCGTGACCGGGGCCGGGTTCCAGCTCCGCGAAGACCTGTCGCACCTCGCGGAGAAGGAGCAGCAATTTGATTTTGAGATCCCGGACCGGGACTGGGAGTTTTACCTGATCGCGGTGGCGGAGAAGCCTTGACCCAGAGCGCGCCGCGAGCCTCGGTGGTGATCCCGACCAAGAACGCCGGGCCTTTGTTCCGGGAGGTGCTGGACGCGCTCCGCCAGCAGGAGTTCTCCGGCGGGTTCGAGGTCCTGGTGGTGGACTCGGGCAGCACCGACGGCACGGCCGAGCTGGCCGAGAAGCTGGCCGAGCGGGTGCTCCGGATCCCGCCGGCCGAGTTCAACCACGGCCGCACCCGCAACCTGGCCGTCAGCCGGACCCGGGGCGAGTTCGTGGCGCTCCTGGTCCAGGACGCCACCCCGGCGGATAAGAATTGGCTGCAGCGCCTGGTGGACTGCTTTGCCGATCCCCAAGTGGCCGGCGCCTACAGCCGCCAGCTCCCGCGGCCGGATTGCCCGCCCCTGATCCGGGCGCGGCTCTTTCGCTGGAGCGCGAGCCGGGCCGTGCGGGAGGTGAATTCCCTTCCGGACCCGCTCTCGCTCTATGCGCTGCCGGAGGCCGAGCAGATCCGGCTCTTGAGCTTTGACAACGTGAGCTCGTGCGTCCGCCGCGCGGTCTGGGAAGAGCTGCCGTTCCCCGAGCTCGAATTCGGCGAAGACCTGGCCTGGGCGCGGGCGGCGCTCTTCCTGGGATACCGAACGGTATACGAGCCGGGCTCGGCGGTGATCCATTCGCACCTAAAGCCCTTGAGTTATGAGTTCAAACGGGTGTATCTTGATCACCAGAACTGGAACCGGCTGATCGGGCTGAAGGTGTTCCCCCGGCTGCGCCAGGCCCTGGCCGAGACCCCCCGCGCCACCTGGCGCGCCTGGGCGGATCTCCGGAGCGAAGGCGTGACCGGCCCGGCTCTGCTATACTGGATGGGCTACGCCTTGCCCTTTGCCCTGGCCATGAACCTGGCCCAGTATTGGGGGGCGAATTCCAACCGCTGGCTGCGCAAGCGGCCCGGCTTTCGCCGCTGGCACGACCGGCTGAAGAAAGGGGTCTAGCCGTTAGGATCTGTTTTGTCACCCAGGGCTACCCGCCCGAGCGCGTCGGCGGCGTGGAGGTTTACCTCCAGGGGGTGGCTCGATCGCTCTCGCCCGACCACCAGGTGCTGGTCTTCAGCCGGGGCCTGCTCAAAGACCGCCAGCACCTGGAAGTGACCGAGGCCCGCGAGACCAGCGCCCAGGTCACCCGCGTGCACGTGAACCTGCGCGCGCACAAGGACTTCCGCGAGGTTTACCAGCGCGACGAGGTGGACCGCATCTTCCGCGACTACCTGCGCGAGAAAAAGCCCGACCTGGTCCACATCCACCACCTGGGCGGGCTTTCCCTGGGCCTGATCCCCACCGCCCGCACCCTGGGTCTGCCGGTGGTGAGCACCCTCCACGACCACGCGCCTCTGTGCCCGCGCGGCCAGCGCATCCGCGACGACAAGCGCATCTGCCGGTCGCTGCACCTGGAGGACTGCCTGGAGTGCCTCAAGCCCCAGTGCGTGGGCCAGGGATTGCCCGGCAAGGCGGCCATGTATCTCCTGGCCAAGGAGCGGGGCAAGCGCTATTTGCAAGAGATGCACGAGTGTATCCACGGCGCCTTTGACCAGGTGGCCCGCTTCATCGCTCCCTCCCGCTCGCACCGCGACCGGATGGTGGAGGTCGGGATCCCGGCGGAAAAGATCCGCGTGCTTCCTTACGGCCTGGACCTGGACGCGCTCGAGTCGGTGCCGGCCCGGCCGGCCGGGGCGCCGGTGCGGCGCTTCGGCTACCTGGGCACGCTGATTCCCTCCAAGGGCGTGGAGGACGTGATCAAGGCGTTCAAGCGCCTGCAGACGCCGGGCTGCTCGCTCCACATCCACGGGGAGTCCGTGCCCTACCACGGCCTGCGCGACTACGACCGCCGGCTGGCGGAGATGGCGCGCGCCGCGGAGATCGCCTTTTACGGCCCCTACCAGCCGGAAGCGCTGGGCCAGGTGCTGGCCGAGTTGGATGCCCTGATCATGCCCTCGCGCTGGTATGAATCCTACGGCATCACCATCCGCGAGGCCTTCCGCGCCGGCCGGCCGGTCATCGTCTCCGACATCGGCGCCTTCGCCGAAGCGATCGAGCATATGAAGAACGGGCTCCGCTTCTCCGCCGGCGACGTCTTCGCCCTGGCCGAGTGCATGGACCTGTTAGCCGGGGACCCGGCCCTGGCCGAGCGCCTGGCCCGGACCGGCGGCCCGGTCGAGTCGCTGGCCGATCACCGGGCCAAACTGCTGGCCCTTTATCAAGAGGTGCTCAGCGAGGCGGGATGAGGGAGGTCAAATTTTGGATTTTAGATTTTGGATTTTGGATTAGCCGAAGGATTTCAATCCAAAATCGAAAATCCAAAATCTAAAATTGAACATGAAGGTTCTCCTCCTCCAGCCGGACCGCTTAAGAAAGGCGCCGGACCCTGAGACCCTCTCCCGCTCGCTCCTCCCGTCCCACTCCCTCCACCTCCTCGGCGCCATCCTCCGCCAACACGGCCACCAGGTCCAGGTTCTGGACCCGCCCCTCATCCATGCCCTCTGCGGCTCCGGCGCGACTTCCGATCCCCTGGTCGCGCTCGAGAGCTTGCTGGAACGGGAAAGCTTTGACGCCGCCGGCATCGCGATCTACTCGCCCCTCCGGCGCGAGGCCCTGGCCCTGGCCCGGGCGGTCAAGGCGCAGAGCCGCCAAACCATCGTGATCGTCGGCGGCCCGCACCCGACCCGGCTGTGGAAGACCTTGCTCCAGGCCTATCCGCGGGAGATTGACTACGCCTGCCTGGGCGCGGCCGAGGTCTCCCTTCCCGCGCTCTTCCAGGCGCTGTCTCAGGGCGAGCCGGTCTCGCGGATCAAGGGTATCGCGTTCCTGGCCGGAGACCTGGGCGCCCGGGCCACCTCCCGGCCGCTGCTCAGCGCGCCCCTCGCCGACCTGCCCCCGGTCCGCTATGATTCTCTTTCCGAGCAACTGCCGGGGCGAAAAATTCCCCGCGCTTACACCGTGACCGGCCGGGGCTGCACCAGTTGGTGCAACTTCTGCTCCAACCTCTGGAAAAAGCCGCTCTACCGGCCGGCGGCGCAGGTGCAAGAAGAAGTCCGCCACCTCCTGGAAGATTGCGGCACCCGCACGCTGGCGCTTTACGACGACGCCTTGGGCATGAGGCCGGAGCAGGCGCGGGCGGTGCTGGCCGCGATCCGGGAGCTGGGCGGTGACCTCCACCTGCAGGCGGTGACCCGCTTCGACCTGGTGAGCGAGGACTTGCTCGCCGCGTTCTCGGCCGCGGGCGGCCGCGACCTCTTGGTCGGCCTGGAGACCGGCTCGGCCAAGCTCCGCCGGCGCATGAACAAGCACCTGCCCGACGGGGTGATCTGCGAGGCAGTGGAGCGGATTCGCGGCCGGGGCTTAAGGCTGGCAGTCTACCTGATGTTCGGCTATCCGAACGAGTCGTTGGAGGATATTGAGGCCACCCGCCGCATCGTGGAGAAGATCAACCCCGAGCAGACCCTGAGCACGGTCTTCGACATCAAGCCGGGGGACATGATGATCGAGTGGGGGCTCCTGGCCGGCACGCTCCGGGAAAAAAGCTGGCTCGACCTTAACCGGCCGCTCATCAACTACCAGAGCGAGCGGGAACAAATGCTCTCGGCCGGCATTGCGCTCCTCTTCGACCAGCGCTACACCCGCGAGGTGCTGGCGCCCGAGCACGACGGCGCGGATCAAGTCCTGGGCCTGTCCGAGAGCCGGGCCGCGGAGGCCAAAGCGCTGGCTCGGGAAAAACTGAAATGGTGAGCGGGTAAGAGGGGGGGAAGATGGCGCTGCAACCGCGCGGTTATGTCCAAGTGTATACCGGAACCGGCAAGGGCAAGACCACCGCGGCCCTGGGGCTGTGCCTGCGGGCGGCCGGGCACGGCTTTCGCTCGCACATCGTCCAGTTCATGAAGGGCCAGATTGATTACGGGGAGCTCAAGGCGGTGCTCAAGCTGGGCGGGCTGGTCACCATCACCCAGGCCGGCCGTTCGAGCTTTGTGCACAAGGAGAACCCGGACCCGGAAGACCTCCGGCTGGCGCGGCAGGCGCTGGTCCTGGCCGAGGAGGTCGTCCGCCGGGCCGAGCTGGACATCGTGGTGCTGGACGAGATCCTCTGCGCGCTCGATTTCAAGCTGGTGACCGAGGCCGAGGTCCTGGACCTGATCCGGAAGAAGCCGGAAAAACTGGAGCTGGTCCTGACCGGCCGGGGGGCCACGGAGGCCATCATCTCGGCCGCGGACCTGGTCACCGAGATGCGGGCGGTCAAGCACTACTTTGACCAGGGCGTGAAGGACCGGGTGGGGATTGAGAGATAACCGCATGGAGAGAAGGAGATTTTTACAAGGTTTGGGAATGGGAGCAGGGGTCGGCGTTTGCGGGCTCCTCTGGCCGAGGCTCCCGCTCCGGGTCCTGGGGGCCGAAGCACCGGCCGCGGTGCTGCTGGAAGGGTTCCCGATCCACCAGCAGGAGACTCCCTATACCTGCGGCCCGGCCGCGGCGCGGATGGTGCTGGAGTATCTGGGCCACCCGCTGCCGGAGGCGGACCTCAAGCGGCGGATGCACACCCTTCCGCTGCTCGGCACCAGCACCGGGCAGGAGCTTAAGGGCTTGAACTATTACCTGGTCCAGTTCCGCACCGGGCTTTTGGCCAAGGCGGTCAAAGGCGCGGCGGCCGCGAACCCGGTGGTGCTTACGTCTTTGCAAGCGCGGCTGCCGGTGATCGCGTCGTTTATCACGGAAAATTATTTCAAGCCGGGCACCCTGGTCGGTCACTACTCGGTGCTCATCGGTTATAACCCCGCGGCCGAAGAGTTCACCCTCGCCAATCCCTTTGGTTACACCTTCACCATCAACACCGCGCGGTTCTGGCGCCTGGCCGATTGGAAGCCAGCGCCGGGCGACCTGCCCGAGGGCGTGAAGGACCGCAAGGTCCCCTGGGTCCCGTTCCCGCGCACCTTGATCGTGCTGGAAAAACAGTCCGCGGGATAACCGCCCTTCCTCTGCCGTAAATACCGGCGGCGGTCTAGTGCTCGGTCAAGCCATAATAGAGGGATGTTGTTGGGTAGGGCGGGTTTGGATACCCGCCCGTTTCTCCGGCGAAATCGGGCGCGAATCCAATCGCGCCCTACGCGCCTCGTATATCCCTCAATAACAAGTTGACCGAGCGCTAGGGGGAGGAGCCGAGCAGGCGTTGGATCAGGTCAATCACCTTGTCGTAGCCGAAGGGTTTGATCAGGTAGTCGTCGAAGATCTCTCCCACGTGCCCTTTGTTGGCATGGGAGGTGAAGGCGACAATGGGCAGGTTGCGGAAGCGGGGGTCCTGGCGCAGGCGCCGGGTGGCCTCGATGCCGTCCATCTCCGGCATCACCAGGTCCATGATGATCAGGTCCGGCACTTCCACCTGCACCAGGCTCAGGGCCTCCTTGCCGTTGCTGGCGACCATGGTTTCATAGCCCTGGGACTCCAGGTGGTCGGCCAGTGCCTGCAGGATCAGCCGGTTATCATCCACGATCAAGATCTTGGCCGCCAAAGCTCCACTCCTTAATCCAGATTGTCATATTAGCAAAACCGGCGAGCCACTGTCAACGCCGCCGCTTCCCAAGCAAAGCCCCTGTCCTTTCTGCCAGAGTCGCGCCTGGACAGGGTTCCGGGCCCTCCAGGGATTGAATTTTCATTGCCCTGATCCCCGGTTAAGAAAAGCTTCGCGTCCTCTTTCTCGTTATTAGTCGCTTCCTGGTCATGCGTAGGGGCACCCCCCGGCGGGTGCCCCCGACCCTTCGCGAGGAGCGGGCCGGCACCGGGGCCTGCCCCGACGAAGGAAAACTTAACCGGGAATCAGGGGAGTCTTACTGGGAGCCGAGCAGCTTCTCGAAAGTCTCTTTGTCCGCGGCCATGGTGTAGGCGGTTTCCGCGGAGATCATGCCGGACTGGTAGAGGGTCTTGAGGGAGGTGTCCATGGCGATCATGCCCTCCTTGGCCCCGGAGACGATGGACGAGGGAATCTGGTAAGTGCGGCCTTCCCGGATCATGTTCTTGATGGCGCTGTTGGCGATCATGACCTCGGTGGCCACCACCCGGCCCTTGCCGTCCTTGGTGGGCATAAGCTGCTGGGACATTACGGCCTGCAGCGTGGTGCTGAGCAAAAGGCGGGCGTGCTCCTGCTCGTTGGCCGGGAACACGTCAATGATCCGGTCAATGGTCTTGGAGGCGGAGTTGGTATGCACGGTGGTGAAGACCAGGGTGCCGGTCTCCGCCGCGCCCAGAGTCAGGGTCATGGTCTCCAGGTCGCGCATCTCCCCCACCAGGATCACGTCCGGGTCCTCCCGCAGCGCCACCCGCAGGGCCGAGGCGAACGAGACCGCATGATGCCCCACCTCCCGCTGGCTGATGTGGCTCTTCTTGTCCTTGTGCACAAACTCGATCGGGTCCTCGATGGTCAGGATGTGCCGGGGCACGTTCTGGTTGAGAATATCAATCATGGTCGCCAGCGTGGTGGACTTGCCCGAGCCGGTGGGGCCGGTCACCAGCACCAGGCCCTTGGTGAAGTAAGCGATCCGGCCCACCACCGCCGGCATCTTCAACTCTTCCAAACTTGGGATCTTGACCGGGATGGTGCGAAATACCGCGCCCAACCCCCGCCGCTCCTCGAACACGCTCACCCGGAACCTCCCCACGCCCGGCAGGGAATAGGCCATGTCCAGGTCGTGGGTGTCTTCGAACCGCTGCACCTGCTGCTCGGACATGATCTCGTAGAGGAGTTCCTGGCAGGCATTGCTCGAAGGCGCTGGCACCCCCGGGATCGGGGCCAGCTTGCCGTGGATCCGGATGCGCGGGGGCGTGCTGGAGCTCAGGTGCAAATCCGACCCGTTGTTCTCCACCAGGTGCTTGAGGAAGGAATCAATCCGGGCCATGGCTTACCGTCCCGCCGCCGGCGCCTGTTTCTCCTTGACGCCGGCCCGGGCCTGCCGCTCAAACTCTTCCTTGTCCTCGGCATAGGCGAGGCCGGTCTGGAAGGAAATCTTTTTCGACTTGAAAAGTTGGAGCAGGCAATCATCCAACAGCATCGTGCCCTTGGAGCGGCCCATCTGCATCATCGAGCGGATCTGGAAGGTCTTGCCTTCCCGGATCAGGCTGGTAATCGGGACCGTGCCCACCAGGATCTCGTAGGCGGCCACCCGGCCCTTGCCGTCCAGGGTGGGAATCAGTTGTTGGGAAATAACTCCCACCAGCGACTCCGCCACCATCACCCGGATCTGCAGCCGCTGGTCGCCCGGGAACACGTCAATGATCCGGTCCACGGTATGTTGCGCGTTGATGGTGTGCAGGGTCCCGATCACCAGGTGGCCGGTCTCCGAAGCGGTGAGCGCCATGGAGATGGTCTCCAGGTCCCGCATCTCTCCCACTAAAATGATGTCCGGGTCCTGGCGCAAGGCCGCCCGCAAGGCGATGGAGAAGGAGCGGGTGTTGTAGCCCACCTCCCGCTGGTTGACCAGGCAGGTTTTATCCTTGTGCTCAAACTCAATGGGATCTTCCACGGTGATGATGTGCTCGTGGCGCCGCTCGTTGATCAGATCCAGCAGGGCCGCCTGGGTGGTGGTCTTGCCGCAGCCGGCCGGGCCCGTGACCAGGACCAGGCCGCGGCGAAAAGCGCCAAATTGCTCCACTACCGCCGGAAAGCCCAGCTCGGTCAGGCTGGGAATCCGGCTCGGGATATACCGGAACACCGCGTCCATGCCCCGGAAATGGACATAGGCATTCCCCCGAAACCGACCTACCTCGGGAATCTGGTAGGCGAAATCTATGTCCCGCCGTTCTTTGAAAGTCTTGCGCTGGCGCTCGTCCAGGATTTCTCCCACCATCCGGTGCAGGTCCTTGGGCGCGAGCGGCGCGCCCTCGACGAGTTTGAGCTCGCCGTTCACCCGCAAGAGAGGAGGTGAGCCTGAGGCCAGGTGGAGGTCCGAGGCACCGGCCTCCACCATTTTCATCAGATATTGGTCAATGTCAGCCATTCGGGAAGATCGGAACCCATCTCTCAATGCCCATCATAGCCCTAAAGTTTTCCGCGCGCAAGCGCGCCTGATTGACTTTAGGGCCGCGGCTAATTTTGACTTTCGGGGCGCGGCTGACCGTTCGGCTGTCTTCGACCCTGAGGCTCATACCCGAAGGGAGCTCACGGCCGAAAGCCTCCGCCGCGCACTATGCACTGTCCACTGTTCACTGTGCACTTTTTCTTATGAACATTTGACAGCCGAACCTCCCTTGGATAACATCGAACCACCATGACCACGCTTGCAATCCTCGCCCTGGCTCTCATCCTCTATCTCTATCTCCTCGGCCGACTGTTTCCGCTCCCGGTCCCGGCCGATGAAATCCACTTTGCCGAAAATAACGCCGGCTTCCGCCTCGCCCTCTACCGCTACCGCCCGCCCAACCTCACGCCCGGCCGCGAGCCGCTCATCCTCTGCCACGGCCTCGCTTCCAACCGGCACTTCCTGGACTACAACGAGCGCTACAGCCTGGCCCGCTACCTTCGCCACATGGGCTTTGACTGCTTCGTGGTCGAGCTCCGCGGCCGCGGGCTTTCCCTGCCCAGGCACGGCCGGCGGCTCTCCTGGGATTGGTGCTTCGATGATTATGTCCGGGACGATCTGCCCGCCATCATCCGCCGGGTCAAGGAGTTGACCGGAAGCAAGCAGGTGCTCTGGCTCGGCCACAGCATGGGCGGCATGGTCATGTATGCTTACCTCGGCACCCAGGAGCAGGAGAGCATCCGGGCCTTTGTCGCCATGGGCTCGCCCGGCGCCTTTTCTTCCCGATACCTCCCGGCCTGGGCCCGGGGCTTAAGCCGGGCCGTGCTTCAGACATTTTCCTGGACTCCGCTTCGGCTGCTCGCCCGCTTGGCCGCGCCCCTGGCTTACCTGCTCCCGGTGGAAGCTTACGGCCTGCCGAAAGAGGTGGTGGCCGGCTACCTCTGCCACGGCCTGGCCAATACCTGCAACCGCGTGCTCCTGCAATTCCTCGATTGGATCGAAAATGAAACCTTCCGCTCCGACGACTATTCCATTGACTACCTCGCGCGCCTCCGCGACGTGACCACTCCCTTCCTCGCCGTGGTCGGCGCCAAGGACTGGATGGCCACGCCCCGCATGTGCCGCGCCGCCTTCGCGGCCTTCGCTTCGCCCGACAAGCAGCTCCTGATGTTGGGCCGCAAATACGGCCAAGCCCAGGAATACGACCACATGGCCCTGGTGCTCGGGCTGCGCGCGCCCGAAGAAGTCTTCCCCCAAGTCCGCGACTGGCTCCAGAACCACGCTTCGGCTTGACCATGTCTCTCGATCCGCTTTCCCGACTTATTGCCGCTGCCCAAGACGGCCGGCCGCTCGCCCCGACCGAAGCCCTGCTTGTCGCCGACCTCGACTTTGGCCAGTTCCTGCGCCTGCTCCCGGTCACTCAGGCGCTGCGCGAAAAACGTTTCGGCAACTCGGTGCGGCTCTGCTCGATCGTCAATGCCAAGTCCGGCCGCTGCGCGGAGGACTGCCGCTTCTGCGCCCAGTCCGCGGCCTGGCCCACCGGGGTGGACGAGTATCCGCTCAAGTCGCCCGAGGAAATTGTCGCAGAAGCCAAACAGGTGAAGCCCTGGGGCGCGCGGGAATTTTCCATCGTGACTTCGGGCAAAGGACTCAAGAAAGAAGCCGAGGTGGAAACGGTATGCCGGGCCATCCTGGCCATCCGGGACGAGACCGAGCTTTTGACCTGCGCGTCGCTGGGGATTGTGGAGGACCGGGTTTTAGCCCGGCTCAAGGCCGCGGGCCTGAACAAGTTTCACCACAACCTCGAATGCGCGAAGAGCTACTGGGACCGGGTCTGCACCACCCATCCCTGGGAGGAAGGCGTGGCGGTGGTGAAGCGGGCCCAGGCGCTGGGCCTGGAGGTCTGCTGCGGCGGCATCTTTGGTTTGGGCGAGAGCTGGGCCCAGCGGGCCGAACTGGCCGAGACCTTGCGCGAGCTGCAAGTCAACTCGGTGCCGCTCAACTTCCTGAACCCCATCCCCGGCACCCCCCTGGAAAATGTTCCTCGGCTTACCCCCCTCGAGTGCCTGAAGATCATCGCCCTCTTCCGTCTCATGCTCCCCGAAACCCGGCTCCAAATCTGCGGCGGCCGGCACACGAACCTCCGCGACTTCCAGTCCTGGCTCTTCGCCGCCGGCGCCGACGGGATGATGATCGGCAACTACCTCACTACCAAAGGAAGGCCGGTGGAAGAGGATCTGCGGATGCTTTCCGATTTTGGGCTGGTGCCGGAACCTTAAGAAAACTCCGCGACCGAAGAGCGGCTTCGGCCGAGAGCTCCCTTCGGTCTGCCTTCGGCCGTGAGCTCAGGCCGAACGGAGCCTCAGGGTCGAAGACAGCCGAACGGTCGCGGCTACAATTCTCTCGGCCTAACGCCTAATGCCCAAAGCCTAAAGCCCTTTCTTCTTGGCTTCCTGCCAATAGGATTCCATCTCCTCCAGGCTCATCTCTTCCAGGCTCTTGCCCGCGGCCTGGGAGGAGGCCTCGATGAAGCGGAAGCGGGCGGTGAAGCGGTCAAGGGTTTGGCGGAGGGCCTCGTCCGGGTTGATTTTCAGGAAGCGGGCGAGGTTGACGAGAGCGAAGAGCAGGTCGCCGAATTCGTGGACGATTTTTTTCTGGTCGCCGGAAGCTGTGGCTTTTTCCAGCTCCCGCCACTCCTCCTTCACCTTCTCGACCACCTCTTCGGTCCGGCTCCAGTCAAAGCCCACCTGGGCCGCGTTCTCGGTCAGCCGGCGGGCGCGAAGCAAAGCCGGGAGCGAGCGGGGCACGTCACCCAGCGCCGAGGTCTTTTCGCCCTTGGTCTCCTGCTTGATCCGCACCCAGTTCTGCCGGACCTCTTCGGGCGTGTCGGCCTTGGCGTCGCCGAACACGTGCGGATGGCGCTCGAGCATCTTGGCGGTGATGGCCTCGATCACGTCGGCGATGGTGAAGGCATTGGTCTCGGAATAAATCTGGGCCTGGAGCACGATCTGCAAGAGCAGGTCTCCCAACTCCTCGCAGACCGCGGCCGGGTCCTTTTGCTCGATGGCCTCCACCACCTCGTAAGCTTCCTCGATCACGTAGGGCTTGAGCGTCTCCGGGCTTTGCGCCCGATCCCAGGGACAGCCGTCCGGCGCCCGCAGCCGGCGGATCACCTCGACCAATTGCTCAAAAGTTTTTCCCGGCGCTTTTTTCTTCATCCGCTTGCATAAAAGTAGGGGCATCCCGCAAAACGCGGGACCGTGCCCCTACCCTGAAAACTTCACCCCTTGGAGTTAAGCGGCAAGCTTTATCCCCAATCCAAAATCCCAAATCCAAAATCTAAAATTTCTATTGGGTGATCTCCCCCTTCATCAGCTTGTCCCACTTGGCCACGTAGTCGTCCACATTGGCCGGGGTGACCACGTCCACCCCGGAGTCCACGATGGGGTTCGCCGGCTTCTTGCCTTTGGTCACGTAGTCATACAGGATCTGGACCGGCTGCGAGCCCCAGCCGAAGTATTTCTGCCCGAGCATGAGCTGGATCTTGCCGGCTTTCATTACCAGCGGCGCGGGCGGGATGGTGTCAAAGCTGATCACCTTGGTCTTCATCGGGTCCACCGGGTCGAGGATGCTGGTGGAGAAGCAGAGCCAGCCGCCGGTGGAAATCCAGGCGGCCAGGTCGGGGTAGCGCTGGGTGGAGCTGGCCACGATCTGGCTGGCGATCATGTAGTCGTCCTTGTTGTCAAAGGTCTCGATGATCTTGATGCCCGGGCTTTGGGCCAGGGTATCCTTAAGCCCTTTCAGCCGCTGCATGTGGTTGTCCGCGCCGAACGCGGTCTGGATGGCCACCTTGCCCTTGCCCCCCAAAAGCTTGGCGGTTTCCTCGCCCATGATCACCCCGGTCTGGTAGTCGTTGACCCCGTAAAAAGCGATACGCTTGCTCTGGGGCGCGTCCGAGTCCCAGGTCACCACCGGGATGCCCGCGTCCACCGCCTTGTCAATGGTCTCGGTCAGGTAGTCGCCGTTCAGGCAGGAGATGGCGATCCCGTCCACCTTCTGGGCGATGAAGCTCTCCAACACCTCTTTCTGCTTGAGCACGTCCGCCACCTGCGGGGCATACCACTTGATCTCCACGTTGCCCAGCTCCTTGGCCTTGCGCTCCGCCCCGATCCGGGCGTAGTCAAACACCGGGATGGAGAGCGCCTTGGGGATCACGGCAAAGACCAGCTTCTTGCCGGCCGGCACGGGCTGCGCCGGTAAGGGCACCTGCGCCCCTAAAGATTCCGAGGGTGCAGGCGCCGGCGGGGCTTCCTGCTTACAGCCCGCAACGAAAGCCAAACTTAGCGCCAGCATGGCCCAGGTGATCGCTCGTTTCATGACATACTCCTTGGTCAGGACAGATTCTATTCGCCGAGGTCGGATGGGCACGGGCCGCGAACGCCTGCCCGCCGGCCCGCGCCTTTCCGCCCATTGTAGGATAACTGCGCCGGCGAATGCAAATCCCCGCTCGGGGAAAAAACGCGGAGAAGAAAGCGGAAGGATGGTCGGCCCTGAATAAAAGAGGAAATCCTCTTGGAGAATTTCCTTAGTGAATCTATTGGTGGTGGAAATTCTGAATTACCTTCTTTTGCTCAACTGCCTTAGCTTTTCAACGTTACCTGCTATAAGGGCTTCCTTCTTCACTCGAGTCCACTTCTTTATCTGGCGCTCCCTGTTGACTGCAGCAGTTTTACTTTCACATTCCTCTGAATACACCAGGAGGACGGGCCGCCGGTTCCTGGTATAATCTGGACCAACACCCTTGTTATGTGCCTTTACCCTCTCGTCAACGTCTTTCGATGAGCCGACGTAAAAGCTGTTGTCCGAACAGCGCAGGATGTAAACATAATACGACATAGAAATTTGCCCTTCGACTCACTCCGTTCGCTCAGGACACCATTCGCCGCTTCTCGCTCATGTCAGTCCTGATGGCCTGCCATGAGCGAAAAAGGGAAATCCCAAGGATTTCCCTTTTGAGTCGAATGGTGGAGCTGAGGAGGATCGAACTCCTGGCCTCGTGAATGCCATTCACGCGCTCTCCCAGCTGAGCTACAGCCCCACGGTGGAAATCATTTTAATGCCATCCCTGCCCGGTGTCAAGGCTGGGCGGGCGTGGCCTCCTTGCTCTCGCGGTTTTCCGGTGCTAGCATGGGCTTCAGGTTTTTGCTCCCGGAGTCGGGTGGATAGGAGGAAAGCGATGCCGGTGGAACGGGTGACGCGGGTGAAGGGCTCTTCGCCCATCAGTTTTCAGGACGCGTTGGAGGAAGGCTTGAATCGGGCGAACAAGACGCTGCGGGGAATTACCCAGATGGACGTCCTGACCCAGAAGGCGCGGGTGCAGCAAGGTCAGATCAAGGAATACGTGGTGGAGGTGGACATCACCTTTATCCTGGAGGAGTAGCCGGCCGGCAAAGCCGGCGGAGGGCGAGCCAAGAAGCGGGCCGGAGTTATAAGCTCCGGCCCGGGCTTTTTCAGCCCCGAGCCGGTTCGATCTGATGGATCGGATGTTGCGAACAAATTTTCGCCTGCCCCGGCTGAAACCCCTGGCAGATCCGGGGCCGGGTCTCGTAGATCGAGCAAGCAAAGCGGCCCTCGCTCTCCAGGGACAGGAACCGGCAGGCCGCCGGCGGCCGGCCCGCCTGGCTGCCGGCTGCTTCCCCCTGCACCACGTCCAGCAAGCCCTGGCGCTTCTCCCGTTGCCAGCGGGCCAGATCTTCCTCCTCCACGTAGCGGATAAAAGCCTGCTGGCAACAGCGGCCGCAGCGCCGGCAGCGGAGCGATTCCTCCTGCCGCACTAGGACACCTCGGCCACCGCGTTCTTGATCACCGGCTCGCCGGCTTGGTTCTTGGTCTCCAGGCCGTAAATGGTCTTGCCCGGGGCTTTCCCGGTTTCCCAGCCTTCGGTCAAGAGGTCATCGCCCGGCCGCACCGGCTTGGAAAAACGCACCGCCAGCCGTTTCAGCCGGGTCGGATCGCCGGCGCAGACCGTGTCCACCACCGCCTTCTGGACAAAAGCCATGCTGCAGAGCCCTTGCAGGATAATCCCGCCCAGTCCGACTTTCTTGGCGAACTCGTTGTCCTTGTGGATGGGGTTGTGGTCGCCGGACGGCTCGGCGTAAATGTAGCTCTGCCCGGGAAGCACGTGCATCTTTTCCGAGATCACGATCTTTCGTGCCTCGGGTTTTAAACCCGTGTCCACTTCTTTCTTCTCCACCTTCTGGAGCTTGCCGTAGCCCCGCACGAAAAAGCCGAAGCACAGGGTCGCCGCCAGCTCGCCCGTGCTCTTGAGCTTGCTGTTCGCTTCCACGATCAAGAGCTCGCCGGTGCCCTTGTCCACCACGTCCGCGACCTTGCCCGAGGAGACGACCGTCTCTCCCGGCTTGACCGGCCGGTGCCAGACGATGTCCTGCTCCCCGTGCACCAAGAACGAATAAAAGCCCGGCGGCCCGATGTCTTTGTCCATGAACACGCCGGCGTTGGCCCCGCCCGCGTAAAAGACCGCATACAACGGGGGGCAGATGATCCCGCCCGGCCGGGTCTCGTCAATATACCAGGGGTTGGGGTCGTTGGTGGCCAGCGCGTAATACTTGCTCATCTTGCCGTCAATGGTCAGTTCCATCGGCGGATACTCCTTGCCGATCGCCGCCTTGTTTAACTCGGGCATGGTCCATCCTCCTTAAAGATGGTTTTGACTTTTTCCATAGCACGTCTGACCGGGCCTTGCAAGCGCCGCTTGCCACCCCTCATTTTTTCGGGAAGCAAGGGGTAGGGGCGCGATTGATCGCGCCCTCGTCGAGATGTGGGCGCAATGAATTGCGCCCCTACCCAGGCCGAAAATACGCGGTGCAGGCAAGAAGTGAGGGGTGGCAAGGCAAGCGCCGCGCTTGAGCCGCCGTGCTTTCGATGTTAGATTGACCGGCAACGATGAAGGGATTGATCCTGGCCGGGGGCCAAAGCCGTCGCATGGGCCGGCGCAAAGCCGAGCTCATCCTCCAAGGCGAAACCCTGCTCAGCCGGACCCTGCGCCAGGTGCGCCCCCTCTGCGACCGCCTCCTGGTCTCGGTGGCAGCCGGAACCTCGCTCGTCCTTCCCGGGGTGGAAGTGGTTCCCGATGCTTACCCCGGCCGCGGCGCGATCATCGGCCTGGCCTCCGGCTTGCGCGCCGCGGGCGAGAGCGTGCTCGCCCTGGCGGTGGACATGCCCTTCCTCAACTTAGAGCTGCTCCGCCACCTGATCGCCCTCGCCCCCGGCTGGGACGCAGTGGTGCCCCGGCCCGGAAAATTCTTCGAGCCGCTCCACGCCGTTTACGCTCCCGCCTGCCTGCCGGTCTTCGAGGACCAGATCCGCGCCGGCGTGATGCAAATCCTCCCGGCCTACCCTCGCCTCCGGGTCCGCTACCTGGAGTCCGAGGAACTGAAGCGCTTTGATCCGGCCGGGCTCGCCTTTTTCAACATCAACACGCCCGCAGACCTTCGCCGCGCCGAGTCCTTGCTGGCGCAGTCCCGCAACGAAGCTTGAAAAGAAACGCGACTAATCCAGGTAGCCGAGCGATTGGAGGAGCTTGAGGGTCTCGGCGTCCGGGGGGTTGAGCGGCGTGCCGACCGCGCTGCCTTGCATCTGGTGCTCAAGGGCGGTGACGCGGGCGGTGAGTTCTCGGACTACCTCCGGCGCGGCCGGAGCCAGGTTATGAGTTTCACCCGGGTCCTGGTCCAGGTCATACAACTCGACCGCGTCCGGGTTGGTGGTGAGGATGAGCTTGCGCCCGCCCTGGCGGAGCGAGCGGGCCGTGCGGCCGGCTTCGAACATGTGTTGCATGGAGGCGAACGCCTCACGGTCTCCCTCGGCATTCGCATCCTTGAGCCAAGGGACCAGGCTCTTGCCTTCCAGATTGGCCGGAGCCGGGACCCCGAGCAAGTCGAGCGCGGTGGGCATGATGTCGAGCACGCGCACGAGCCGCGGGACGCGCAGCCCGGGCCGGGGAAGGGAAGGCGTGCGCACGAGCAGGAGCACCCGCAGCACTTCCTCATAAAGGGTGCGGCCGTGGCCGAAACGGCCGTGGTCCAAAAACTCCTCGCCATGGTCCGAGGTGATCACCAGCACCGAATGATCGAGCCGGCCCGTCTCGCGCAATTTCTCGATCAGCTCTTCCAGCGCCTGATCCACCACGCCGATCTCCCCGTCATACTCCGAGCGCAGGTATTCGAAGGTTTCCCGGTCCACCCGCTGGTCCAGCTTCATCACCCGCGGCGGATGGTCGCGGAAGCGCTCCGGGTTCCAGAGCGGCTTCCCGTCCGGCCCGTTTTGAAACTTGCGGTCAAAGGGCGGCAAGGGCTGGTAGTGATGGTGAGGGTCGAAATACATAATATAAAGGAAGAAGGGTTCGCTCCCGTGCTCTTCCAGCCAGGGGAGCACCCGGGCGTTAAGCGCGGGCGCATGCTCGATCTTTTCAAATCCGAAGACTTCGAAGCCCTGGCCGAATCCATAGTCCGGGGTGATGAAAGGAGAAGCGGAAAAGGCGGCGGTGCGCCAGCCGGCCTGCCGCAGGATTTCGGCCAGGGTGAGGTTGGCTTCCGGCAGCGGGATGCGGTCTTTGCCCAGCGAGCCGTGCTGGGGAGGATAGAGCGAGGTGAAGAGCGTGCCCACCGAGGGTGGCGTCCAGGAGGCCTGGCTTTCGGCTTGCTCGAAGAGCACGCATTCCTGGGCGAAGCGATCGAGGAAGGGGCTGGTGTCGCGCGGATAGCCGAACCGGCCGAGGTGGCTGGGCCGCAGCGTATCAATATTAAGCAGGATCAGGTTGAGCCGGTCCTCGGGCCGCGGTTCGGCGAGCGTCGGGTTGGCGATCACCAACGCGAAGCTGGGCCGGCCGGATTCGGGCGTGGCCAGGAGTTCAAGTTGAATTCGAAAAGTGACGTTCTGTCCGGCAAAATCATCGAGCGAAAATTCGCGCTCTTGCCAAGCGAGGCGATTGGGATCCAAAGAGAATGAGCGAGTGGCCGAGGCGCTGGTGAGGGACAAGGTCAACTTGTAACCAGGCTGAATCGCTTTGGTGAACCATTGGAGCTTGTTTACCGCCAGGGTCAGGCGGCTGCCGGGAGCGACGGATTTTTTATCCACCAGCTCTTCGCCCGGAAAGAGGACAAAGGCGTCGCGGGTTTCATCGGCCAGGGTCACCCGCTTGCGCAGCGCCGGGTTGCCGGCGTGATCGAAGAGCGCCATCGGCTCGGCGGACGGAAAAGAGCGGACCCAGTCCTCGAAGGTGGGCCGGGGCTGTCGGTGACAGGAGCAGAGGAGTAAGGCGCAGACAAAACTAAGGAGGAATCGCCGGGGCATGGTTTAAGTTTATTATCTCCGCTCCGGCCGGAAAAGGCAATGGCCGTGCTCTGCGGCTGCTTGACAGGCGGAGAGCCGCGGGTTAGCATAAGTTTGCGTGCTGCGCAGAGGGCGATTAGCTCAGTGGATAGAGCACCGGCCTCCGGAGCCGGGTGTCGCTGGTTCGAATCCAGTATCGCCCTCCATTTTTCTTTCTCCTGGTCCTGATTCCTTCCGGGCTCGTTTACGGGCGGGAGCCGCCCGGCCCTCCTGCTCGGAAAAAAGCCCGTCGGAGGGAAAAAATCGGCCCGAAAAAAATTTTCATTTTGTGCATTTTTTTCTTTACAAATTTTTTGAAGTGTGCCACAATAGCTCTCAGTTCCATAGGGTGGTGGTGAGCGACACAGGTTGTGGAGCTGATGGAACTAAAAAGTTTTAGATCGAAACGCTTGGTCTCGCAGCCAGAGAAACTCCCGACGAAAACCTACGAAGGATTTTCGAGCAGGAGAAGTTTCTCTGGCTTTTTCATTTCTGCGGCAGACTCCGGCCGCCGCCGGAGATTTACTTTCACGCCCGAACGGGCAATCCCATTCCAAGAAAGGAGAAGCTGATGGCGAAGAAAGCCAAAAAGAAACCGGCCAAAAAAGCTGCCAAAAAGAAAAAGAGATAACTAACTGAGGGAGAGGGGAGTTGGATCCCTCACCATTAATCCAACTTCGTTAACATTCCTCTCCCGGCGGCGGATACGCAGTCTGTCCCTTATACTGACGGGCACGGCCCCCGACGTGCCCGTCATTATTTTTTCCGGAGTTAAACGCAGAGACCACAGAGATCACGGAGAAAAAGCCTGAAGTTCAAAGTCTAAAAACCTGAAGCATCCTCTTTCTCCTCTCTGTGTTCTCTGCCTTCGGCCCGAGCTCAGGCCGAGGGGTGCGCTCTGCGTTTTATTCTGGCCTGAAAAAAGCAAACCCCGGAAGGCTTGGCGGCCTTCCGGGGCCGGTGAACTGTGGGGATTGACCCAGGTTCGACACCCGCGAACCTGGCAACGCAAGGAAGGTGTCTCCCCTAAGTCTCAGCCACCTCGCTGATCCATAAATTTATTTCCAATTGGACCACCTCCTTTCCCAGCGTAACCCCAGTATCCCGCATCACCAGGCCCTTGTCAAGAAAAAAAATACGAGTGAAGCTGCGCGGCCCGGCAGCTATCGCTTAGGCTTCCGGGACCAATTCATAGCCCATGGCGTCGGCCAGGGCCAAGACCGGCTCTTTCAGGTCGCCGTAAACCGTGACCCGGTGCCAGCCCCATTGGTCCCACTGGGTGAAAAGTTTCTCGATGTCGCCCACCGGTTCCGCCACCAGCTTGGTCCGGCAGGCGCGGTCGTCCGGGTCGTTGGCCAGGGCCTTGGCCTGGTGGAAGAGGATCTGCTTGCGGCCGGAGGCGAATTCGAGCGTGCTGGTCATATAGCCGGAGGGCAGGATCGAGCGCACCGAGGCTCCCTGGCGGTCTTCGGAGTGGGTGAGGATCTGGAACGGGTTCGCCGGGCCCTGCGGCCCGAAGGGGCGGTTCGAGGCCACGCAGTGCGCATAGATGATCCGCCGGGTGGCCGTGTCCAGCACCGGGTCGGAAATGTAGCCCGGCCGGCCCCGGGTCATGGCGTTGATCGCCAGCATGGTCGCGGTCGAGCGCACATCGCACTCGCAGGCTCCCACCAGGCCCTCGTTGCACAGCTCATGGAAGCCCAGGCACGGGTAGGCGTGGATGAACCCGCCGTAGAACCCGACCAGGCAGTTGATGGTGATGGCGTTGGCCCCGTTTTCTTGCAGCAGCTTTTTCATGCCCAGATACATGGCGGCCGAGCTCACGAGCGTCTCGTCCGAAACGCCTTCCACCGCGGCGGCGGATTGCCGCCAGCCTTCGGCAATGGCGGCCGCCTGGTCTCGGTCCGCGGTTTTCCAGGCGGCGTTCAGCTTGCCGAAGGACAGCACGCGCATGGGAATCATCGGAAGACCCTTCAGGGACACGCCCGGATAACCCACGGCCAGGATCTTCGATTCCCGCATCTTCCGCAAGGTTTCTTCCGGGGACCGCAACGAGAGCGGATCCGCCAGGCAGGCGAGATCGCCCGGGCCGGGCGTCCGTTCCCGGCGGACCAGGGCGACGGCCGCGGCGAAATCAGCCGCGGCCCCGGTTGGTTTCACCCGCTCGAAGCACTTCACCGCGGCGATCAGGTCGTCGAGATTAGAGGAGCTGATAAAACCCACCTGGGACCTGTTTTGGCGCAGGAAGCGTGAGTTGAAAACCAAAAACCCGCCGGTGCCGCCGTAGAGGAAATGGACAAAGAGCACGGGTTTACCCGTGGCCGCGAAGGGCTGCACCACCAGGTTCCAGTTGTTCATCTGCACCACGATGTAGCCGTCAATCCCGGAGGCAACGTCGCCCAGGATGATTTTTTCGGCCTGGATCGGTCCGCTCGCGGTGGCGGGGCGGAACTCGTAGTCCGGGAACGCCTGGGCCAGAGCGTGGTTGATCCGCTCCATCACCGGCGCAAAATCAAAACCCCGATTGGGCCAGTCGGCCGTGTGCTGCTTCACCGCGTGCAGCGCATACACCACGCGCAGGCGCATCTTGCCGGACCTGGCCGCGGCTGCGGGGCCGGGACCTGCCAGCCCGGCTGCGGCCGCGCCGGTGGTCAGCAGGAATAGCCGGCGGTTGACCGCGCGGTCCACCCGACAAAAAATCTCTTGCCGTCTTTTCATGAGTTGGTCCTTTCTCATCAGCCCCAATCCCCGGTCGCCGATCTTGAATTTATCATCTCTCCAGGGGGCTTTTCAAGCGCGCTATCCACCCGGGCCGGCGACTGCAATGAGCGGCCACGCCACCCAAAGCCGCTTCGATGGGGTAGGCCCGGCGACTGGAGATTCCTTGACTTCGCCCGGGCTTGCTGTTACAAATGGAGCACGATCTCAAACCGCGAGGACCCGCATGAGCAAAAAAACCTGGGCCGGCCGCTTTCGGAAAAAGACCCATCCCCTCTTCGAAGCGTTCAGCGCCAGCATCGCCTTCGACTGCCGGCTGGCCGAATACGATCTCCTGGGCAGCATCGTGCACGCCGAAGCGCTCTTCCGGGCCAAGCTGCTCAGCCGGAGAGAGGCCCTGGCCATCAAGCGCGCCCTGGCCGAGATGCTCACGGAATGGCGCGAAGGCCGCTTCCGCCTGGACCCCGGCCTGGAAGACATCCACCTGAACGTCGAGCGCCGACTCACCCAAAAGCTGGGACCGCTCGGGGGCAAGCTCCACACCGGCCGCTCGCGCAACGACCAGGTGGCCCTGGACATGCGCCTGTATTTCCGCAACCAGACCCGGCTCGCCATCCAGAAACTCGAAGCCCTCGCCCGCGTCGTCCTCGACCTTGCCGAAAAACACCAATCGGTCATTATGCCCGGCTACACCCACACCCGCCGCGCCCAGCCGGTGCTCTTCGCCCATCACCTCCTGGCTTACGTGGAAATGTTCCTGCGCGACCGCGAGCGCTTCCAGGATTTGCTCAAGCGGCTCAACCTCTGCCCGCTCGGGGCCGGCGCGCTCGCCGGGACCGCTTATCCCCTGGACCGGGAATTCGTGGCCCGCGCCCTCGGTTTTGCCGGGGTCTGCCGCAACAGCCTCGACGCGGTCGCGGACCGGGATTACCTCTTGGAGTTCGCCGCCGCCGCGGCCATCGCCATGGTCCACCTCTCCCGCTTGATGGAAGAGCTCATCCTCTGGAGCGGCGAGGAGTTCGGATTCCTCGAGATCGGCGACGAGTTCGCCACCGGCTCGAGCATGATGCCCAACAAAAAGAACCCCGACGCCTGCGAGCTGATCCGGGGCAAGACCGGCCGGGTGGTGGGCGCGCTCATGGCGCTCCTCACCGTGATGAAAGCGACGCCGCTCGCCTACAACCGCGACTTCCAGGAGGACAAGGAGGGCCTGTTCGACGCGGCGGATACGCTCTGCCACTGCCTCGAAATCACCGCGGCCATGCTCCCCGGCTTGACCGTGCACCCCGACCGGATGCGGCAAGCCGCAGAGCAGGGATTCATCCTCGCCACCGACCTCGCCGACTACCTGGTCAAAAAGGGCCTGCCCTTCCGCCAGGCGCACGAGCTGGTCGGCCGGATCGTCCGCCATTGTCTGGACCGGGGCCGGCTTCTGCCCGACCTCGCGCTCGCCGACTTGAAAAAATTCTCGCCCAAGTTCCAGAAAGACGTGGCCAGGGTGCTTAAGCTCGAGACCTCGCTGCAAGCGCGGTCCGTCATCGGCGGCACCGCGCCCCGCCGCGTGCGCCAGGAAATCGCGCGACTGCGCCGCCGGCTCCGGACATGAGGCTCCGGCTCCCCTTTCTTCTCGCCGTCGCTCTCCTCGCCGCCTGCGGAGTCAAGCGGCCGCCGATTCCCCCGTCCGCGCTCCTTTCCCCGCCGCCCGGCTCGCTGGACGCGAGCGTGCGCGAAGGGTGCCTGCGCCTGAGCTGGAAAGCCCCCTCGACCGAGCCCGCGGGCTACCGCGTGCTGCGCCGGCGCGCCGATGAGCCGGAATTCAAACCCCTGGCCGACCTTCCTCTCGCCGAGCGGAGTTTTACCGACTGTGAAGTTCCTGCCGGCCAGAGCGCGGCTTACCAGGTGCAAAGCCTGAACGCCCAGGGCAAGGCCGGACCGGCCTCGCCGGCCGTGCCAGTGGTTTTTCTCCCTCCGCCGCCGGCCCCGGCCTCGCTCACGGCCGAGCCGGGCGATGGCTTCGTCCAACTTTGCTGGCTAAGCCCGCCCTCGGTGGAGTCGCCGGCCGGGTTCCGCGTCTATCGGGCGCTCCTGGGCGAGCCGTATCCGCGGCGCTCGGCCGACCCCCAGCCGGCGCCCGGGCCTTGCTGGGTGGACGGCAACTTGACCAACGGGAAGACTTACCGGTATGTGGTGCGCACGGTGCTGTCCGCGGAAGGGGGGATCGAGGAGGAAGGCCCGGCCTCTTCAGAAGTGGAGGTTGTTCCCGAGGACAAGATCCCGCCCTTGCCGCCGGCCGAACTGGTGGCCGCACCCTCGGCGCAGGGCGTGGTGCTGCATTGGAAGCGCAATCCGGAGCCGGACCTCAAGGGCTATTACGTTTACCGCCGCTTGGCCGGCTCGGCCGGCTGGGAGCGGATCACGCCGGAGCCGCTCTTCGAGGCGGAATACCTGGACACCGACCGCGCCCTCGTTCCCGGCCGCGAATACGACTACGCGGTGACCGCCCTGGATCACGCGCCCACGCTCAACGAAAGTCCGAAAAGCGAGCCGGCCCGGGCCCTCACCTTGCCCCGATTAAAATGAGAGGCGGGAACGGATGAGCGCCGCCACTCGCTCGAGCCGGATGCCCGTGGCTCTGGAGCTCTTGGTCCTCAGCTTCCTGTCCTTGTTTTTGGAATTGCTCCTGATCCGCTGGATCGGGGTGGAAATCCGCATCTTCGCCTACTTCCGGAACCTCACCCTGATCTCCTGTTTCCTGGGGCTGGGGATCGGCTTCAGCCTCAAACGGTTTCGCGTCGGACCCTTGTTCTCGCTGTTGTGGTTGGTCGGCCTGGCCGCCGCGGTTCATCCCGGGGCGGAGATTTTGGGCGTGGGCCTCCGGCAGATTCCCAATTACCTGACTTTTCCGGAATACAACATCTGGTACACGCCCTTGCACACCACCCTTTTCAAGATGGCGGCCGGCTATACCATGATCGCAGCGGTGGTGGTAGTCCTGGCCGTAACTTTTGTTCCCTTCGGCCAAATGTTAGGCGATATCTTTGCGGCCTCGGATAACCGGATTCGCGATTACTCGATCAACCTGATGGGGAGTCTGGCCGGCATCTGGGTTTTTTCCTGGCTCAGTTACTTACAAACCCCTCCCTGGATCTGGTTTTTGATTGGCGCTTCCGGCATGGCGGTTTTGATCTGGCCCTGGTCCCGGAGGACGATCGCGGGGATGGCGACCGTGGCGGTTCTTCTTCTTTTGACGATCGAAAAGGATACCCCCTCCCAGCTGACCTTCTGGTCGCCATACCAGAAGCTCCAGCTCTCTAAGGTCATCAATAACACGCTGGGGGCGAAAATTCCGTATTACCAGATTCAAATCAACTCGGTGACCTATATGTTGATCCTGGATCTTTCCGAGGCCCAACTGGAACGATTCCCGAGCGTGTTTCGAAAGGAGGATGCCCCTTATTATCCCTATGACCTCCCCTATCGCTTCCATCCCCGGCCGAAACGGGTGCTGATCGTGGGGGCGGGCGCCGGCAATGACGTGGCCGCCGCGCTGCGGAATGGCGCCACCCAGATTGATGCCGTGGAGATTGACCCCTTGATCGCCCGGCTGGGTAGCACCTACCATCCCGAGAGGCCCTACCAGAACCCTCGGGTCCACCTTTACATTGACGATGCCAGATCCTTTTTCAAAAAGACCGACCGGCGATATGATTTGATCATCTTCGCCCTCCTGGACTCGCATACCCTGGTTTCCAACTTCACCAACATCAACCTCGATAGCTATGTCTACACCCGCGAAAGCTTCGAGGAAGCCAAAGCCCACCTGGCCGAAGGCGGCGTGATCTCGCTCAGTTTCTTTGTCCAGCGCCATCACGAGTGGCTGGGTGCCAAGCTCTACGCCCTGAGCAAAGAAGTTTTCGGCCAGCCGTCGCTGATCCTTGACAATTATGGCCGCGAAAAAGTGTGCGGCACCGGCGGGATATTGTTCCTGTCCGGCGACAAGGAAAGCCTTCGGAGCCAAGTCGAGAAGGATCCTGCTCTGGCCCGCGCCATCTCCGGTCGTCTCCTCCCTAAGGAATACTTCGAAAAATTTCGTCCCGGAGTTGAGATCGCCGTGCCCACCGACGACTGGCCCTTCCTCTACCTGAAACAGCGCCAGATCCCCTCCCTTTACTACATTCTGATCGCGGTCCTGTGCGCCTTCATGGTCTTGGTCATCCGCTTTTTATTCCCGGCCGGCCGGATCGGCCCCAGCCACTTCCTGTTTCTGGGCGCCGGGTTCATGTTGGTGGAGGTCCATTCGATCTCCAAGGCGGCGTTGCTATTCGGCTCCACCTGGATCGTCAACGTCGTCATCATCTCGGCCATCCTGGTGATGATCCTGCTCGCCAACTTGATTGCGCTCCGCGGTCAGCTTGAAAAAATGCGCTGGTGGTATCTCGGACTTCTCGCCAGCCTCTTCTTGTCTTACCTGGTCCCGGTGGATAAGCTGTTCCTAGGAAGCTACTTGACCCGCGGCATTCTGGTCGGCGCCTTTTACTCTTTGCCCCTGTTTTTCGCGGGGGTGATCTTCGCCAGCTCGATCCGGAGGGTAAGAGGAGTGGAGGCGGCCTTTGCCGCCAATATGCTGGGAGCCACCATCGGCGGCATGGTCGAGAGCGTTTCCTATCTCTACGGGCTCCGGGCGGTGGTGCTGATCGCTCTGTTCCTTTACGCTGCTTCGGCCTGGGCTCTGGGCCGCCTGCCGCTGCTGGAGCAAGCTGCGGGAAGGAAACAATAGCCCAGGGGCATCGGTCCGGCGGTTGGCGCGGTCAGAATGGAGCGGGCCGCCGAAAGGCGGCCCGTTCCCGTCGCTACTTAACATGGGGTCAGGCCCCATGTTAAGTAATTATTTCCACGGTCCCAGGGGCAGGTTCCGGTAGTCGTCCTTGCCGGTGATCCGGTTGAACTGGTAATCCCGGTAGGCGTCCCAGTTCTGCTCCCGCTCCTTCTGCTTGCGCTTCTCCTCGTCCAGCCGCTTCTCCAGCTCCTCGATCTTCTTCTGGTTGTCCGCCTGGATCGCTTTCAACTCCGTATCGAGCAGGGGCCGCAGCTCCTTCTCGATCCTCTTCTTCTCCGCCGCTTCCGTGGTCGCCCGGTACCGATCCGCCAACTCCCGGATCTTGCTGATCCGCTGGTAACGCTCCGGGTTCTCGGTCTTCATCCGCTCCAGCGCCTCGCCCCAGCGCCGGCCGCCGCCCTGGCCCATGCCCGGTCCAGTGCCCGGCCCCATGCCTGGCCCCATGCCCTGCTGGTCGCGGATCGGCCGGTCCGCCGGCTGGTGCACGCGCGCGCCCCGCGGCCCCGGCCGGCCCGGACCAGGCGGAGGCGGCGGAGCCAGGGGCCCTTCCGTCTCGAATGCCGGCTGCTCTTTCTGCTGCGCCGGCGCCGCCAGCGGCGTTATCCAGATCAAACCCGCCGCCAACACGGTGATCAGGGCCAGCCATCCATACCGGTTCCATTTTCTCGCTCGCATGATCTTTCCTCCTCTTCCCTTCACCCGGGTCCGCTCTTTCGGTCCCGGACCCGGGCAGGTTTATAAATAGCGGACACTTGCATCCAACTCTTCCAGCCCGCGCTCGATCTTGTCCAGGCCGCTCTCCGGCGTCGGCCAATACCAAGGCTCCGCCGCGGCCTCGTCGCCCGGAGAGATGACCTCCGGCTCTTGCTCAACTTCCTCGAAGAGCGGCGTCGCCGGCTCCAATTCCAGGAACGCCAAGGGCGGGCTATCCCAGGAGTCCACCTCCTCGACCAGCGCTGCCAGCCCGTCGCTCGTGAAATCCTCGGGCCGGGCGCGATGTGATTCCCAGGAGCGATAGCCCAAGCCCGCCACCATCACCACCACCGCTGCGGCCACGGCCGCATACCAGAACCTGGGCTGCCGAAGCCATCCGGGAATCCTCTCCCGCAGTCCCGGCCGGGCCGAGAGCGCCTCCCGCGCCGCAATCCGCAGCCTGGCCTCCAGCGCCGACGGCGGATTCTCCTGCAGACCCGGCGCCGAGGCCGCGGCCCGCACCGCGGCGATCGCCTCCACCTCGGCCCGACAGCTCGCGCAACCCGCCAGGTGCAGGCGGATCACCTCCGCCTCGCCGGCGGGAAGCTCGCCGTAGGCATAGAGCAAGAGCCGTTCCCGGCGAAATTTCCGGCAGGCCGGAGAGGGTTCCTTGTCCATCTTATGCCTCCGCGTGTTCGGCCAGGCTGGCCCGCAGTTTCTTGACCGCCAGGTGCATGCGGCCGAGCACAGTGTTGAGCGGGCTTTCCGTAACTTCCGCGATCTCCTTGAAGCTCAGGCCCGCCCATTCCCGCATCAAGAAGACCTCGCGCTGCTCCAGGGGCAAAAGCTCGAGCGCCCGGCTGATGGCCTCACCCTGCTCGGCCCGGGCCAGGGCCCGGTCCGGACCGCCGGCCGGGTCATGGTGCTCATCGTCCAGTTCCTCTTCCCGGCGGACGCCCCGCTGGCGGAGCGCATCCACGGCCAGGTTGCGCGCGATCCGAAAGACCCAGCCGGAAAATTTCCGGCCGGCATCGTAACGGCCGGCATGTTGGATCACGCGCAGGAACGTCTCCTGGAACAGGTCTTCGGCCAGGGCCCGGTCGCCGACCAGGCGCCGGAGCGTGCTGAACAGCGGGGTCCGGTAGCGGAGCAGCAGCTCGTCAAAGGCTTTTGCCTCGCCCCGGCGATAAGCGATCATTAACGCTTCATCCGAAGAGACCATCGAAGCTCGCTTTCGGCTTCATCCGGGAATACGCGCCAGCCCCGGATTTATTGTCGGTTATGACCTGATCCATCGAAAGAAAGTTCCGGGGCAATTGCTCCTCCCGTCGGTTCGGCGTGCTCCCCGAGAAGCGGGGGCGACCATTTCGGGTTCGGGGCGATATCCAGGTCAGACGGCGTCGCCGGCTTCGGACGCTCCCCAGAGCAACGACCTTCTTCCCCGACCCCTTCATGATATCAGGAGTGGAAGCCCTTTTCATATTTTCAGGGCGCCACGCCTCGCGCGGCATGAATGACTGTGTTAGAATCCTCTCTTAATGGCTGCCACTTTTCTCAACAGCGGCCTGGCCCGCCACTCGCTGGTGGAGACGCCCTGGCGGGTGAAGGCGGTCTCCCAGTTTGCGGCCGATTACCACGACCCCGGCTTCAACGACAGGGACTGGCTCGAGCAAAAGCTGCCCGGCCAGTGGCAGATGCTCCCGGAGCTCCTGGACCATGCCGGCCGGGTCGTTTACCGCACCCGCTTCCCCTTCAGCCGGCAGGCCGAGCGGCTCTACCGGCTCCGCTGCCACGGCGTGTTCTACGGGGCCGACGTTTACCTCAACAGCCACCACCTCGGCCACCACGCCGGCTACTTCGATCCCTTCGACTTCCCGATCAACGATGTGCTGGAGTCCGACAACCTCTTGGTGGTGGAGGTCGAGTCCTGCCAGGAAGAAAACCGGGCGGCCAAGAAGCAGATCACCGGCGTGTTCGGCCACTGGGACGTGATCTCCTTTTGCCACAACCCCGGCGGGATCTGGCTGCCGGTGGAGATCGTGGAGACCGGCCCGGCCTGCCTGGACCGCGTGCAGTTCCAGGTGCTGGAGCTGGCCGCGGAAAACGCGCGGGTCCGCTTCAACGTGGACCTTACCACCCTGGAGCCCTGCGACCTGGACCTATGGTTCGAGCTCGTTCCCCAAAATTTCGAAGGCGCGGGATACAAGTTCCGCCGCCAGGTGCGGGCGCCGGTCGGCCCGGTCCGGCTGTCGGAGGAATCCACCTTGACCAAGCCCGAACTCTGGTGGTGCCACGACCGCGGCTTGCCCCATCTCTACCGGGCCAGCATCACCATGCTCTGCCACGGCCGGACCCTCGACCGCCAAACCTTCAACGTCGGGCTCCGGACCGTCTCCGCCGACGACCGGCTCCGCTTCCGGCTCAACGGCCAGGGCCTTTACATCAAGGGCAACAATTACGCCCCCTCGGACGTCTATCTCGCCCGCACCTCCCCCGCGGACCTGGTTAAGGACGTGGCCATGATGGCCGAGGCCGGCTACAACATGGTCCGGGTGCACGCCCACGTGGACCGGCCCGAGTTTTACGACGAGTGCGACCGCCAGGGCATCTTGGTCTGGCAGGACTTTCCCTTGCAATGGGGCTACCACCGCTCGGTCTTCCCCGAGGCAAGGCGCCAGGTCCGCGCCATGGTCCGGCTTTTGGAGAACCATCCCGCGATCGCGCTCTGGTGCTGCCACAACGAGCCTTCGGAAGTGGGCATCACTCTGCACGACTTTCGTTTCCAGGACGTGGTCCGGAGCCTCCCGGGTTTCTACCATTTGGCCCGGGGCGGGGGCTGGAACTTGCGGGTTCTGGACCCGGCGCTGGCCGCGGCGGCGGCGGAGGAAGACTCGAGCCGGCCGATCAACCTGGCCTCGGGCAATGCCGGCACGGACAAGCACTACTACTGCGGCTGGTATTATCCGATCATGGGGGACGCGGACCGGTTCCGGAAATTCTTCCTCAACTCGGACATCGAAAGCCTGGGATTCATCACCGAGTTCGGCGCCCAGGCTTTTCCCGGACTGGAAAGCAGCCTGCGCTTCATCCCCGCCGAGCTTTCCCGGATAGACTGGACGAAGCTGCGGCGAGACCACCTCTACCAGGACCGCTTCCTGCGCCGCTACGTGGACCGCCGGGGTTACACCTGGCTCTCCGAGTTGGTGGACGCTTCCCAGGATTACCAGGCCCGGCTGCTCAAGTTCCACGTGGAATGGCTGCGCTCGGTCAAATACCATCTCAATTTCGGCATCATCGCCTTCCTGCACAACGACTCCCAGCCCGCGGTCACCTGGTCCGTGGTGGACTACTGGCGCCAGCCCAAAAAGGCCTACCATGCGCTCCTCGAATGCTTCCGCCCGATCTGGGCCTTTGCCACGCCCCGCTTTTCCCCTTACCCGGCAGGACGAACCGCCCGGATTCCTCTCTTTGCGGCCAACGACACGCTGGAGGCGATCCGGCAGGTCTCTTTCCGCGCCGAGTTGCGCCGCGATCACGAGACCATCGCCCAACTGGTCACCGAAGTGGACCTGCAGCCGGACATGCCCAGCCGGCGGGTGGGAGAGCTGACCTTTACTCCTTCTCAGCCCGGCACCTTAAGCCTGGAGGTCTCCATGAGCAAGCCGCCCCGGGTCGAGGTGAAAAACCTCTACGAAATTCGCGTGGCGGCAACGAAGCGCTCAGGGAGTAAAGCATGATCCGGCTTTCCGCGGAACTCTTGGACTTTCAGCGCACCGCCCGCCGCTTTGCCGAGCGGGAAATCGCGCCCTCGGCCCTGGAATGGGACGACCATCCCGACCGCTTTCCCTGGGAAGCTATGCGCAAAGGCGGCGAGGCGGGACTCCTCAGCTTTCATCTGCCCGCGGCCGGCGAGACCGAGCCGGCCTTTCCCGGCCTGCTCCCCCCCGCCATCCTGATCGAAGAGCTGGCCGCGGCTTGCGCCGGCACGGCCATGATCTTCGCCGGCCATCTCCTCGCCACCTGGACCCTGTTCCAGGCCGAGGGGTCCGGCGCTTCCAGGTTCCTGGCCCCCTTGCTCGAATCGCCGGCTGCGGAGCGGCCCGCCCTCGCCGGCCTGGCCTGGCAGGAGACCGAGCCCGGACGGATCATGACCATTGCCACCGCGACCGCTCAAGGCTGGGTCGTCAACGGCCGCAAGCGCCTGGTCCGAAGCGGCAACCTCGCCGGCCTGGTGCTGGTCATGGTCCAGGTTGCTTCGGAGCCGGAACCAAAAGGGCTGGGCCTGGCCGTGGTGCCGGCCGGGAGCCCGGGCTTTTCGGTGGAAAAGGTCGAGCGCATGCTCGGGAACCGGATCTGCCCGATGGCGGAGCTACTCTTTGAGGACTGCCGGATTCCCCCGGAGAACCTGATCGGCCGGGGACGGGGCGAGGAGATCCTGGAGGAAACGCTCGCGCTGGCCTCGGGCTTAAGCGCGGCCGCGGCCATCGGCGCTACCCGGGGCGCTTTCGAGACCGCGCTCCGCTATGCCGGCGAGCGCTACCAGGGCGGCAGAATCATCATCGAGCACGACGCGGTGGCCGAGATGCTGGCGAACATGGAGGTGCGCCTGCACGCGGCCCGGGCCGGGCTGTGGCAGGCCTGCGCCGAGGCCAAGCCGTCCCGCGCCGAGCTGGCCAAGGCCAAGATCTTCGCCTCCGAGGCGGGCGTGGACTCCTGCCTGGACGCGGTGCAGGTGCTGGGCGGCTACGGCTACATGCATGAATCCGGCCAGGAGAAGCGGCTGCGCGACGTGCAGATGGCTTGCCACTATGAAGAAACTAATCAAGCGCTCCGCCGTCTGATTCTCCGGGAAAGCCGGAAGGGTAGAGAGATTTGAAACCAATCTGCAATAATTATTTTATTCGTCCTGATTACCACATTCAAAGGTCGGGGCGCGGCAGGCCGCGCCCCGACGCGCCTTAATCGGAAACACTTCAAACCCGGACCTGGCCGTGACGGACCAGGTAGATTTTCGGCGTCAGAGTCTTCTCTCACGCGATCGGAAAACCGTCTTTCATGCCGCGTTGCGGCACCCAGGAAACATGAAAATCGCAACCGCAGATGCACGCAGATCAACGCCAATAGAAAAAGAATTGAACCCCTCCCTGATCCGCGTCCATCCGCGTTCATCCGCGGTTAAAAATATTTTCTGAACAGACGCTCAATATTTCCTCATCTCAGATCTTGGCCGTGGTGCCGGTGAGGGTGCCGTGCTTGACGCCCCGGAGCGCGATCAGGCGGTCGGCAAAGGCTTTGATCGCATTAGCCTTGCCCCGGGTCACGATCACCTCCATGCAGGCGTGATGGCCCAGGTGCACGTGCAGGGCGGCCACCACCTGGCCGGGAAAGTCGTGCTGGAAGCGGGTCAGCTTCTCGGTCAGCCCGGGCACGTGATGGTCGTAAACCAGGGTGAGCGCGGCCACCGTCTCCCGGTTCTCCTTCCACTCTTCCTCGATCAACGCCTTGCGGATCAGGTCCCGGATCGCCTCGCTGCGGTTGCTGTAGCCGTGCCCCCGGCAGTAGCCGTCAAATTGCTCGAGCAGGCCCTCCTCCATGGAAACCCCGAACCGGCTCAACCTTTCCTCCCCCATTGCTCCACCTCCTGCGTCCCATTATAGCAGAGCCGGATGCACTTGCACGGGTGAGATTCACCTTTCCGCCGGCTGAAAGCGGCGGTTGCGCATCAAGCAGGGCCATAGTAAGATGTCTCCCCGGGTTTTTCGCCCATGCAAACTCTGCAACTGGAAGCACGTTTTACCCGGCTGCGCCGCAACCTGCTGATCAGCCTGGCCGTGGCCGACCTGCTCGTTCTGGCCATGATGCTCTTTTTCGCGGGGACGCTGATTCCCTTCGCCTATTGGGGAGCACTCCTGCTTTTGCTTCCCCTCCATCTCGCTGTCTTCCTCCTTCTCCGCAGCCTCCGCCGGCGTCTCCAGGCGTTTCACGCCTGGCTCGAAGCCTCCCAGGCCAAAGGCTTCGATTCCGATGAACTGAACTCTTACTGGAAGCGCCTCACCCGCCTGCCGGTAGCCGTGAGCCTGGCCGTCACCGCCGGCCTGGTCCTGGCCGCGATCACCATCCAAATCATCCTGGTCTCCCAGCACGCCATTTTTGGATTTCAGTTTCTCACCGGCCTCTTGGCCATGAGCTGGTTCTCCACCCTGGCCGGCCTGGTCCTCTATTCCCTGATCCGTTCCTTTATTCTGCCCTACTTAAGCCTCCTCGCCCGCTTCCAACTGCATTCCTGGGCCGGGCCGAAAGTGAGCATCACCGTCAAGCTGGTGCTGATGGTCTTTATCCTCACCGTGCTTCCCGGCCTCTACCTGGTCCGGGTGGGAGCCCGGCAGGCCATCCTGGGGGTCCGCTCCCTGGAACGGACCGAGGCTTCCCGCCGCCTGGAACAGGCCCTCGGCCGTCTGGCCTCCGCGGAGAGCCTCTCCCCCTCTCCGGACCTGTGGAGCGATCCGCCCCAGGAGTGGTTCTGGCTGGATCCCAGCGGCCGGCGTCGCGCGGGAAACGCTCAGCCCCCGCCCCTGCCTCCCGGTCTCGGCCCCGGGGTTCAGGTCCTGCCCACCTCGGATTTCAATACCGAATGGCTGGTCGCCCGATCCGCCCCGGGCGATCTCCTCGGCTTGAAATTGAGCCTGGATTTTTTCTACCCCGAACTCCAAACCATGCGCCTGGCCATGAACGTGCCCTTGGCGGCCATGATCATCTCCTCCCTGGTGATCGTCCTGCTCCTCGGCCGCGACCTTTCCCGCCCGCTCCGGGAAATGCAGAGCGTGGCCCGGGAGCTCGCTCAGGGCGAGGCCTTCCTCGAGCGCAACATCCAGGCCATCAGCGACGACGAGATCGGCGATCTCTCCCTGGCCTTTCACCGCCTGCTCGACCGCATCCGCGAGCAATACCTCTTCACCCGTTCGCTGCTCGAAGAGATGCGCAACTCGGTGCGGGTGTTGGGCGGTTCCACCGAAGAAATGAGCGCGGTGACCCGCCACCAGACCCAGGAGCTGCAAGCCCAGGTGGCCCGGGTGCAGGAAACCGCTCTCGCCGCGCGCCAGATCGCCTCCGGCGCGGACGAGATCAACCAGCAGGCCGCGGAAGTCGAGCAGGCGGCCGAAGTCACGGTCACGGCCTGCCACACCGGGGAGCAGACGGTGACGGCCATCGTTGGAGAAATCAGCGGGATCCGCGACCAGGCGGTCAGCCTGCGCCGGCAGATGGGCGAGCTCCGGGAGGTCTCGGAAGAGATCCGCACTATCCTCGACCTGATCAACTCGATCGCCTCCCGCACCGAGCTGTTGGCCCTCAACGCCGCCCTGGAGGCGGCCGCGGCCGGGGAGGGGGGCCGGCGCTTCGCGGTGGTGGCGCAGGAGGTCAAGCGGCTGGCCGTCACCTCGGGCGAAGCCTCCGGCCAGGTGGGCGATCGGACCCGCCGCATCCAGGCGCGGTTGGAGGAGATCGTGGCAGCCACCGACCTGGTGGCGGAGCAGGTGATCTCCGGCGGCCAGCGGGTCAACTCCATCCGCGAGGACTTCAGCCGGCTGGTGAAACTGGCCGGGGCCACCACCGCCGCGGCCCGGAACATCCTATCCCTGACCGGGCACCAGCAGGAAGGCAATCAAAAGCTGGTGGCGGCTTTGACCGGGGTGGAGAGAATCAGCCGGGAGATGCTGCAGGCGGCGGAGGAAGTGCAAAAGTCCATCTCCGACCTTTTCGCCCTGGCCCGGCAATTAGCCGATCGCTCGGGTCCAACCCCTTGAAAACTCGGGCCTTTCTGCTTCACCCGGTCTTCCCCTCTTCTCTGCTGACCGGCCCTTACTTCCCCCTGTTTTCAGAGGGATTGAAAAAAAGCGCCCGCGCCTCAAGAAAAAGCTTGACAGGCTTTGAAGAAGGTGGTAAAAAATGAATGAACGTTCATTCAGAGGCGGAGGAGTGGGTGGTGGCAAGGGCCGCGGCTAAAATTCATCGAGACGCCAAAACCAAGTACGATCGGATCCTGGAATCCGCAATCAAGGTCTTTGCCCGCAAGGGCTTTCACAATTCCCGGATCTCCGAGATCGCGGCCGAAGCCGAGGTGGCGGACGGGACCATCTACCTCTATTTCAAGAACAAGGACGACATCTTGATCCGCTTGTTTGAAAACAGCCTGGAGCAGATCATCGCCGACCTGCGGGCGGAGATCGGCAAAGAGAATGACGCGCTCCGCAAATTGCGCCGGTTCATCAAGATGCACCTGGACTTGGTCAATAAGAATCCCAACCTGGCTGTGGTGCTGCAGGTGGAGTTGCGGCAGAGCAACAAGTTCATGAAGGAATACGAGCCGACCCGGTTCATAGATTATTTAAACCTGATCGCCGAGATTATCCGGGAGGGGCAGGCCCAGGGCGCGATCCGGGCGGACGTGGCTCCGGGCATTGTCAAGCGGGCCTTGTTCGGGGCGCTGGACGAGATCGCGCTCCACAGCGTCCTGACCCGCAAAGGCAAGGATTACCTGCGCACCTCCGCGGACCAGATCTGTGAAATGTTCCTTCGCGGAATCGCGGCCTGAAGTCGAGGCCGCGGCCCGGGGCGAAGGGGCCCGAGCGGTTTGGGCTCAAAGAGGCCGGCGCGGTTGACATGGATTCCCCGGCAGGTCAACCGCGCCCCTCTTCCCCGGGGCCGAGCCAACTCCCTCCTGGGGGAGGTTCAACGCATTCAAGGAAAGGAGGAGAAACGTGAAGATTGTAGTTTGTCTGAAGCAGACTCCGGACACCGAAGCCACCATCAAACTCACCGCGGACAAACAAGGCATCGAGGAACAGAACATCAAGTGGGTCATGAACCCCTACGACGAGTATGCGGTGGAACAGGCGCTGCGGCTCAAGGAAAAGCATGGGGGCGAGACCGTGGTGGTCTGCATGGGACCCGACCGGGTGACCGAGGCCATGCGCACCGCTTTAGCCATGGGCATGGACAAGGGCGTGCACCTCAAGGACGACGCCTTTGCCCACTCCGACGCCACCGGCACCGCCAAGGCCCTGGCCGCGGCGATCAAGCCGCTTTCTCCCGACCTCATCCTCTGCGGCCGGCAGGCGATTGACTGGGACATGGCTCAGGTTCCTGCCATCCTGGCCGAGCTGCTCGACATGCCCCAGGTGACCGTGGTGGCCAAGATGGAAATGGGCGCCGACGGCAAGAGCGCGGTCTGCAACCGCCGGATCGAGGGCGGCGAGGAAGTGGTGGAGGTGAAGTTCCCCGCGGTCCTCACCTGCGACAAGGGGCTGAACGAACCCCGCTATGCCTCACTCCCCGGCATCATGAAGGCCAAGAAAAAAGAGATCAAGCCCCTGGGCCTGGCCGAGAGCGGGCTTTCCGCCAACGACGTGGGCAAGGCCTCTTCCAAGGTGCAGATCCTGGAGTACCTGCCCCTGCCCGAGCGTCCGCCGGGAAAGGTCTTCAAGGAACAGGAAACCCCGGACATGGTCAAGCAGGTGGTCAAGCTGCTGCGCGAAGAGGCCAAGATCATTTAAGTGCATAGTGCGCAGTGCACAGTGAAGGAGAATTAAAATGGCAAGCGGTGTCATGATTTTCGCGGAACAGAGGGAAGGCAAGTTCAGAAAGATTGCCTTCGAGCTGCTGAATATCGGGAAACAACTCAAGGACCAGGTCGGCGGCCCGCTCTCCGCGGTGGTGGTGGGCAAAGGCGTGGAGGGCCTGGCCCAGGACCTGGGCAAGTTCGGGGCCGAGAAGGTCTATCTGGTGGACGGCGATCTTTTCGCCAACTATTCCAGCGAGGGTTACGCCGCCGCGGTCGCGGCCGCGGCCAAAAAGGCCGATCCGGCCATCCTGCTCACCGGCGCCTCCACCATGGGCAAGGACCTCTCGCCCCGGGTCTGCGCCAAGCTCGCCACCGGCCTGAGCTCGGACTGCACCAAGCTCGAGGTCCAGGCCGGCAAGCTGATCGCCACCCGGCCGGTCTATTCCGGCAAGTGCTACGTCAAGACCCAGGTGCCCAACACCACGCCCCAGATGGCCGCGGTCCGGCCCAATGCCTATGCGGCCGCGGCCGCGGGCGGCGGCTCGGCCGAGCTGGTCAAGGTGGACCCGGGCATCGGCCCGGACAGCCTGCGGGCCAAGGTCAAGGAAGTGGTCAAGTCCGCGGCCGGCAAGGTGGACCTGACCGAGGCCAACGTGATCGTCTCCGGCGGCCGGGGCATCAAGGCGGCCGAAAACTTCAAGATCCTGAACGAACTCGCCGACGTCATCGGCGCCACCGTGGGCGCTTCCCGCGCCGCGGTGGACTCCGGCTATGCCACCCAGGACATGCAGGTGGGCCAGACCGGCAAGGTGGTCAACCCCAACCTCTACATCGCCTGCGGCATCTCCGGCGCCATCCAGCACCTGGCCGGCATGCGCACCTCCAAGGTCATCGTCGCCGTCAACAAGGACTCGGATGCGCCGATTTTCCAGAAGGCCGACTACGGGATTGTGGACGACCTCTTCAAGGTGGTCCCGATCATGACCGAGGAATTTAAAAAGCTCCTGGCCGAATAAATCACGCTCCGCCCCCCGAAACAAAAGCCCCGGTTCAAAAGCCGGGGCTTTTTTTTTCGGAGGCTTCCCCCCATCGGGCGGCCCGCGCCCTGGTGCAGGGGGATTGGCCAGGAAAGGCGGCGCTACTCGTGCTGGCGCGACCGGGCAATCACGGCTTCGATGACCTGAGCGAGCGCCGCATCCACTGCCACAAACTCAATCCCTATCCCCGGCTCCAGGTGAGTGGCACCCCCCTCCGGCGGGATCACGCACTGGACGATGCCTTTGATAGTGTAAAAGTCGCCGGCGCCGTCCGGGATCTGGATCAGGACTATGCTCCCCACCGGCTTGCTCACCGCGGTGCGAATGAACAGGCCGCCGCGGCTCAAGTTGCAGACGTTAGCCTGGATGAACTCGCTGAAATCCTCCATCGCCTGGAAGCGGATGGACAAGGTGACCGGCACCCGAATATATCGCCGTCGCTCTTCCGTCACTCGAAACCTTCCTCTTCACAATAGAAGAACTCCAGCCGGATTGCAAGCGCCCTCCAACTTAACATGGGGTCAGGCACCTTGTTAAGCGGGAAAATGGTTTGAGGGCGGATTTTGCTTTACAAATGCGGGCAGATGTGGCAAAAATGAGATAATCGGTATCGCCCCCATTTTGGCTCGGCCAAGTTTCTCCTGGGAGGCAGGCATGACGGATTATCGGGTGCGTCCGGCGGTTTGGGAAGAGTCCGAGGACCTGATCGCCCTGTGGCTCTTGAACGGGGAATACCATCGCCGGCTGGACGAGCAGTATTACCGGTTCCGCCGCACCGCGGGGATCGAGTTCGGCCACTACCTGCTCCGCGCCCTCAACGACCCCAACTGGCGGGTGCTCTCGGGGGTGACCGACGACGACGAGGTCGTGGGCCTGGCCCTGGCCACCCTCCAGCGCCGGCCGCCGGTGATGCTGGAAGAGGGGTACGGCTTTGTGGACACCCTGATCGTGCACGAAGACCACCGCCGGCAAGGTCTGGGCCGGATGCTGGTCCAAGACCTGGTCGCCTGGTTCCGGGAAAAAGGCGCCCGCACGGTCGAGCTCTCCATGGCCGCCAAGAACCCGGCCGGCGAAAAGTTCTGGAGCGCCCTGGGCTTCGAGACCCTGCTCGTGCGCAAAGTGCTCCGGCTCGGATGACGGAAAGCGGAGGGGCATGGCATGCCATGCCCCTACCAGATGCCTTAAATGCCATGAAACCCTTGCCACCTTCGGGAAAGACCCCACTTGAGGTTTTCCACCGCCGGCTCGACTTCCGCGTCCTCGGCCTGGACCAGGGCCGTATGCGGGTCACCGCCGAACTCGAAGACCTCATGCACCACTTCATCCTCACCGTGGACATCCGCGCCCCGGAGATGCTGATCACCGCGGTCAACCTGGAAATCCCCCGCTACCCCAACCGCCGCTGCCTCTTGATCCGGCCCGCGCTCGACCGCCTGATCGGCCTGAAAATCGAGCGCGGCTTCACCGAGCAGGTCAAGGCGTTCCTCCACGGACCCCGGGGCTGCACCAACGTCTTCAACCTGGTGATCGCCGCGGTGCCCCTGGCCGTCAACACCCGCGACACCCTGCCCTACTTTTTCGGCGAACAGGACTTCCGCGAGTCGCGGGACAAAATGAAGGCGGTCATGAAAGACCAGTGCATCGCCTGGTCGGGCGAGATCCAGGATTGATTACCGCCGGACATAACCGTTCTGGCGGAACCAGGCAATGGCGCGCTCGAGCGATTCCTCGAGGGGCGAGAGCGTGAGACCCAGCTTCTCTTTGGCCTTGCTCACGTTGTAGAACAAATACTGGGCCGCGTAAGGCACTTCCTTGGCCGTGGTCAAGGGCGGTTTGCCGGTAACGTCCGCGATCTTCTCCATCACGTATCCCGCCATCCGTCCCACCGCCACCGGCATCTTCACCAGCGCGGTCTTGACGCCCGCCACTTTCCCGACCAGCTCGAAGAATTCCTTGATCGTGAAATTTTGATTGCCCAGGATATACTTCTCGCCCTTCACCCCCTTCCGCGCCGCGAGCACGTGGCCTTGCGCCACGTCCTTCACGTCCACCGCGTTGAGGCCCCCGGCAAAATAGAAAGGGTTTTGGCCGTTGACCGCGTCAATGATCAGCTTGCCCGTGGGCGTGGGCGCCACGTCGCCCTCGCCGAAGGGAAAGGCGGGATTGACCACCACTAAAGGCAGGCCCTCCCGGGCAAAGCTCAGCGCCTCCTGCTCCGAGAGATACTTGGTCAGCACGTAATCATTGGCCATGCGATACTGATTGAAGGCCGTCTCCTCGTCGGCCGGCTCCAGGCCCGGCTTCACCCCGATGGCCGCGATGCTGCTGGTATAGACCACCTTGTCCACCCCGGCGCGCTTGGCGGCCCAGAGCATGTTGCGCGAACCTTGCAGGTTGACCTCGAAGATGCGGCTCTTGTCCTTGAGCCAGAGGGCGTAGATCGCGGCCAGGTGGAACAAGGTGTCGCAACCCTTGAGCGCCCGGTCCAGGCCGGCCGGTTCGAGCACGTCGCCCTCCACCCGCTCCACCGCCAGGCCCTGGAGGTTCCGCACGTCCTCCCCGGGCCGGATCAGCGCCCGCACCTCCACCCCTTCCTCCAACAGCACCCGCACCACGTTCGAGCCGATGAATCCCGCGGCGCCGGTAACCAGAGCCTTCTTCATGCTTGCCCCTCCTTACCTGCCGGACCAGGCGTTTTCGTTCACGTTCACGTTCACGGTGCTCAAGACCGGCAGGTTAACCTGTTGAGACATTCGACTTAGTGCTTCGATTCGCAAATACAATGACATATCATTTCTGCTTGCTCGATGAGTTTGCTCACTCAGCACTAAGTCCTGAGTAAATAAGTTCGTCATCGAACTTATGAATCGAAGGACTTAGAGGATGCCCAGACCTTTGGCCAGCTCTTTAAACCACTCCGCGATACTCTCGCGGTAGCGCATGAAGTCGTTGACCGTGATCAGGACGAAGAGGGCGAGGATACAGGTCATGCCGGCACGGAAGATGGCTTCCTTATACTTGACGTTGACCTCGCGCCGGATCACCGCCTCAATGACGGCGAAGAGGATGTGGCCGCCGTCAAAGGGCGGCAGCGGGAGGAGGTTGAGGATGCCCAGGTTGACGCTGATCAGCACGATCAGCCAGACCAGGTAGGGAAAGCCGGTCTGCGCCGCCTCGCCCACCACGCCGGCGATCATCACCGGCCCGCCCACCGTTCGCGGCGAGACCTGGAAGGTGATGATCTTCCAGAGGATGGCCACGGTCAAGACGCCGGCCTGCAGGGCATCGCGCGAACCCAACTGGACGGCTTTGACCAATCCGGTGCGGACCAGGACCGTGTCCATCTGCGGCGTGATCCCGATCACCCAGCGGCGGTCGGTCGAGTCTTGCTCCGGAGTCATGCGGAACTCCAACTCCTGCTCGCCCCGGCGCACGCGGACCGCCATCTCCCGGCCGTCGCTGGCCTCGATCAGGTTGCGCAACTCATCCCAATAGACGACGGGCGAGCCGTTGATGGCCAGGATGCGGTCGCCCGGCCTTAGCCCGGCCTGGGCCGCGGGCATGCCCGGCATGGTCTCGCCGATCGCGGCGCGGGTGCGGGGCAAGACGATCCCGGAATAACCAATGGGATCGGGCTTGGCTTCCGCCAGCGTGAGCTTCACTTCCATTTCGCGGCCCTGGCGCAGGGTCCGGTAGGTCAGGGTCTGGTTGGGGTTCAGGGCCTCCTGGATCATGAGGTCGCGGAAAGTGGGCACGAGTTTCCCGCCCACCGACAGGATCAAGTCGCCGGGCTCGATCCCGGCTTTAGCCGCGGGCGAGTCGGGATAAACCGCGCCCACCACCGGCGGCTCGATGTCGGCCTTGAGCTGCTGGATGCCCACCAGGTAAACGATGGGCGCGATCAGGAAAGCGAGCACAATGTTCATGACCGGCCCGCCGGCGAAGATGAAAAACTTTTTCCAGGGCGGTTGCGCGAACAGGGTCTCTCGGCGCTCCGCCTCCGAAATCGGGGGGGCTTCCGGGTCGTCCATTTCCGAGGGGTCGCCGAAGAGCTTGACGTAACCGCCGATGGGAATCCAGCCCACCCCGTATTCGGTGTGCCCGCGGACGCGGCGCCACCAGAATTTTCCGAAGCCGAGCTTGAAGATGAGCACGCGCACGCCGAAGAGGCGGGCGAAGAGGAAATGGCCGAACTCGTGGACCAAGACGAGGAGGCCGAGGACGAGGAGGAAGATCACCACCTTGTAGGTGAAGAAGTTGACGAGCAGGTTAATCACGCTCATGTTCGATCAACCTTCGCGCCTGGTCGCGGGCCCAGGCATCGGCCTGCAAGGCTTGCTCGAGCGAAGCCAGCGCGGCCGGCTGGTGCAGGTCCATGACCTGGCGGACGAGAGGCGCGATCCGGGTGAAGCGGATCCGGCCTTGCCGGAAAGCGTCCACCGCGGCTTCGTTGGCGGCATTGAGCACGGCCGGCATGGTTCCGGCCTGGGCCAAGGCCCGGAAGCCCAGGGCCAGGGCGGGGAATTTTTCCGGGTCCACCGGCAGGAAAGACAGCGTGCCCGCCTCGGCCAGGTTGAGGAAAGGGAAAGAGGAGTCCCAGCGCTCCGGGTAGCTGAAGGCAAAGGCGATGGGCAGGCGCATGTCCGCGGGCGAGAGCTGGGCCAGGGTCGAGCCGTCCTTGAACTCGACCAACGCATGCACCAGGCACTGGGGATGGATCAGCACCTCGATCCTTTCCGGGGCCAGGTCGAACAGCCACCGGGCTTCGATCACTTCCAAGGCCTTGTTCATTAAAGTAGCCGAATCCACCGAGATTTTGTAGCCCATGGGCCAGGTGGGGTGGGCCGCGGCCTTCTCCGGGCTCGCCTGCTCCATCTCTTCCCAGCTCCGGTGCAGGAACGGCCCGCCGGAAGCGGAAAGGATCACCCGCCGGACCAGCTCCACGGGCCGGCCCTGGAGGGCCTGGAAGATGCCGGCGTGCTCGGAGTCCACCGGGATCAGCCGGACGCCCCGGCGGCGAACCCGCTCCATGAGCAGGGGGCCGGCCATGACCAGGCTCTCCTTGTTGGCCAGGGCCACGTCCTTTTTCGCCTCGATCGCGGCCAAGGTGGGGGCCAGGCCGGCCGATCCCACCACCGCGGAAAGGACCATCTGGGCCTCGGGGTGGCCGGCGACCGCGGCCAGGCCCGCCTCGCCGGAAAGGATGGCGACTTTGACGCCGGCGAGCTTCCTGGAAAGCTCGCCGGCCAGCTCGGGCGTCTGCACCGAGACGAGCCGGGGGCGATACTTGCGGACCTGCTCGGCGAGGAGGCCGAGGTTGCGGCCGGCGGCCAGGGCCGTGACCTCGAGCTTGTCCGGAAAGGCATCCACCACCTCGAGGGCGCGGGTGCCGATCGAGCCGGTGGAGCCGAGGATGGCGAGGCTTCTCTTGCTCACCGGCGGTCTCTTGCCCGGGCCGAGACCAGGCCGAAGCGCCGCTCGCGCCGGGAGTAGGCCGCGAGCGCCTGGGCCAGGTGGCGGGATCGGAAGTCGGGCCAGAGCACCCGGGTGAAATACAATTCGGTATAGGCAATCTGCCAGAGCAGGAAGTTGCTCACCCGGATCTCGCCGCCGGTGCGGATGAGCAGGTCGGGATCGGGGATGCCGGCGGTATCCAGGCCGCGGGCGAAGGCGGCCGGGCCGGCCGGAGCGGATGCCGCGGCCAAGCGGCGGGCGGCGCGGACGATCTCTTCGCGGCCGCCGTAGGCGAGCGCGATGCAGAGGGTGAGGCGGCGGCCGTGTCGTGTCCGGCGCTGGGCCTCGGCCAGGCGGGGTCCGAGGTCCGAGGGCAAGAGCCGGGGATCGCCGATAATGCGGAGCCGGATCCCCTGGCGGATGAATTCGGGCAATTCGCGGTCCAGGTAGCGCCGGAGCATGTTCATCAGCGCCGAAAGTTCCTTCCGGGGCCGATGCAGGTTCTCGGTGGAGAGGGCATAGAGGGTAAGGCAGGGGATGCCCAGCCGGGCGCTTTGCCGGACGAGCCGGCGCACGGCATTCGCCCCGGCGCGATGGCCTTCGGCCCGGCGCAGGCCCCGGCGGTTGGCCCAGCGGCCGTTGCCGTCCATGATCACGGCCAGGTGACGAAAGCCCTTGGGCAAGCGCGGTGTCTTTTTAGTCATGGCGGTCCTGCTCAGGAATCAGTAGGGGCACGGCGCGCCGTGCCCCTACCTGGATCAGCGAGCCGGCGAGGGGGCCGGCCTCTCTTGGACACCTTTACACGGCCAAAATTTCCTTCTCCTTGGCCTTGGCGATCTCATCCACCTTCTTGATCCCGGCGTCCACCTTCTCCTGGACTTTCTTCTCCTGGCGGTGCAGTTCGTCCTCGGGGATCTCCTTATTCTTCTCCAGCTCCTTGAGCCGGGCGTTGGCATCCTTGCGGATCTGGCGGATCGCCACCCGATGCTCCTCGGCCATCCGGCTCACCACCTTGACCAGTTCCTTGCGCCGCTCCTCGGTCAGGTCCGGAATATTGATCCGGAGCACTTTGCCGTCGTTCTGGGGATGGAGCCCGAGGTCCGAGCCCTGGATCGCCTTCTCGATCGCCTTGAGCGAGTTTGGGTCAAAGGGTTGGACGATGATCAGACGCGGCTCGGGCACGTTGATGGTGGCCATGCCGCGCAGGGGAGTCAGCACCCCGTAAGAGTCGGCCTTGATGTCGTCGAGCAGGTTGGCGGAAGCCCGGCCGCTGCGGATCTTGCCCATCTGCCGCTGCAAGTCTTCGGCGGCCTTCTTGACCTTGCCCTCCAACTCCTGGAAAACCTTGTCCACGTTTCCCGCCATGTTCGCCTCCTTGTTTGGGCCGTATTTCGTATTCCGTATTGCGTATATCGTATATGAGTATGCAGATTAAGCCAAGAAATATCGAGCCGGTCCTCTCCTGGTTCTCCGTCCGAGCGACGAAATACAAAATACGAAATACCTCCCTCACCCTGTCCGCACCCGGGTCCCGATGGGCTCGCCCAGGACCACCCGCCGGATGTTGCCCTTCTCCTGCAGGTTGAAGACCACGATCGGCAGGCGCTGATCCATGCACAGGCTGACCGCGGTCGTATCCATCACTTTCAAGCCCTGGCTGATCACCTCCAGGTGGGTCAGTTCCCGGAAAAAGCGGGCATCGGGAAAGAGCTTGGGATCGCGGTCATAGACGCCCTCGACCCGGGTGGCCTTGAGGATCACCTCGGCCTTGATCTCCACGGCCCGCAACGCGGCCGCGGTATCGGTGGTGAAATAGGGACTGCCGGTGCCGGCGGCAAAGATGACCACCCGGCCCTTTTCCAGGTGGCGGATGGCCCGCCGCCGGATGTAGGGCTCGCAGACCTGGGGCACGTCTATGGCCGAAAGCACCCGGGTGGTGACGCCCAGTTTTTCCAGGGTATCCTGCATGGCCAGCGCATTGATGATGGTGGCGAGCATGCCCATGTAATCGGCCGAGACCCGCTCCAGGCCCTGCTGACTGGTGGGCACTCCCCGGAAGAAGTTGCCGGCCCCGATCACCAGCGCGCACTGGACCCCCAAGCCGTGCACGTCGGTCACTTCCTGGGCGATGCCCTTGAGGACGTCGGAATCAATCCCGAACTCCCGCGCGCCCTGCAGGGCTTCGCCGCTCAGTTTGAGCAGAATCCGCCGGTAACTGGGTTCAGCCATCTTCGCCTTTAGGGGCGCGGGTGAGGGCGCCCGCGCCCGATTTAACTCACAGCGCTTCGCCCACCTGGAAGCGGGCGAAACGCCGGATCACGATATTCTCGCCGGTCTTGGTGATCAGTTCCTTGGTCAACTGGTCAATGGTCTGATCCGGGTTTTTCACAAAGCGCTGCTCCAAGAGGCAGACCTCGCCGTAAAACTTCTCCATCTTGCCCTCGATCATCTTGGGCCAGATCTTCTCCGGCTTGCCCGATTCCTTGGCCTGCTCCCGGTAAATCGCTTCCTCCCGGGCCCGGGCCGCCTCGGGCAGGTCCGTCCGCGACACCCATTGGGGATTGGAGGCGGCAACGTGCATGGCCACATCGCGGACAAAGGCCGCGAACTCCTCGGTCCGCGCCACAAAGTCGGTCTCGCAGTTGACTTCGACCAACACCCCGATCTTCTCGCCCGGCCGGTGGATGTAGCTGGCAATCCGGCCTTCGGATGCCGTCCGGCCCATGCGCTTCTCGGCCTTGGCCAGCCCCTTGGTCTTCAGGTAATCAATCGCCTTCTCCATCTCCCCGCCGGTCTCCACGAGCGCCCGCTTGCAGTCCATCATCCCGGCGCCGGTCTTGTCGCGCAGCTCTTTTACCAGGGTCGCCTTGATCTCCACTCCAACTCCTCCTCAATCAAACCACGCCTGAGCGCATGGTCATGACATCACTCGTCCAAATCGCTTTTGTCCGCCTCGGACTCCGCTTCCTCTCCCTCGGCCCCTTCCGCTTCCGCTCCGGCTTCGGCTTCCTTTTCCTCGAACTCGGCCTCGTCGCCCAACTCCTCTTTGATCAGCTCCTGCAGCCGCTCGACCTTGGGCCGCCGGCCCCCGGCCGCCATGTCCACCACCGCCGCGCCCGGAGCGACCTCCGCCTCGCTGGTGCGCAGCGATTTCTGGTGCATCTCCCGGCCCTCGATGCAGGCGTCCGCGATCTTGCTGGCAAAGAGGCGGATGGCGCGGATGGCGTCGTCGTTGCCGGGGATAACATAATCCACCGGGTCCGGATCGCAATTAGTGTCCACCACCGCCACCACCGGGATGCTCAGGCGGTTGGCCTCGGCCACCGCAATCGCCTCCTTGTGGGGGTCAATCACGAACAGCGCACCCGGGAGGCGGTCCATGTTCTTGATCCCGCCCACGCTCCGCTCCAGCTTGGCGTGCTCGCGTTGCAGGTGGAGCACCTCCTTTTTGGGCAGGATCTCCATCCGGCCCTCGGCGGCCATCTGCTCGATCCCTTTCAGCCGCTCGACGCTGCCGCGGATGGTCTTGAAATTGGTCAGGATCCCGCCCAGCCAGCGCACGTTGATGTAGGGCATGCCCGCCCGCTCGGCCTCTTCGACGATGGCTTCCTGGGCCTGGCGCTTGGTGCCGACAAATATCACCTCTTCCCCCGCCATCACCGCATCGGCGACAAACTTGTAGGCCTCTTTGAACAGCTTGACGGTTTTTTGCAGGTCAATGATGTAAATGCCGTTGCGGGCGCCGTAAATGTAGGGCTTCATTTTCGGGTTCCAGCGCTTGGTCTGGTGACCAAAGTGGACCCCCGCCTCCAACAACTGTTTCATGGTGATCTGAGACATTCCTTTCCTCCCTTTGGGGTTATGCCTCCGCGCCTTTGGGGAATACCCCTTTCATCCCAATGGGACACCCGAAGGGCCAAGGGCGCGTGAGAAATTATAACCTTTATTTATAACATGAAAAAATGCGCGAATCAACAAAAATTGCATTCGCGAAATCATCTTTGCCGCCATCTGGAAAGAGCTTGACAGTATCCTCGATTCCATCCTAAAGTCAGCCTGGCAAGCGGCCTTTTCCCGGGAGTTCAAAACGAATTGGGGTTTATTTTCCAACCTTAACTTCGAGCAAGGAGGTAGAAACGACATGCGCAATGTGGCCATTGTCGGCTTTGGTCTAAGCAAGCACAAGGCCAAGCGGCGGGACGTGAACATCGCCGAGCTGCTCTATGAAGCGGTGCAGGACGCGTTCGAGAAGAGCGGTCTCACGCCCGAGGATGTGGATGCCTACGTCTTCGGGAACATGCACACCTTCGAGGGGGTGAACCAGCCCGAGCTGTGGGCCGCGCCCTGGATCGGGGCGCTCCATAAGCCCATGCTCCGCATCACCACCGGCGGCACCACCGGCGGCACCGTGGCCCAGGCCGGCTATTATAACGTGGCCTGCGGCATGTTCGACACGGTGATGGCGGTGGCCTTTGAGAAGCAGTCGGACGGCAACACCCAGCTCGGACTGGCGGCCATCGTCATCCCCGAGGGCTTGGCGATGATGCGCTTCAGCCCGTCCCTGTCCCTGGGCGCGGCGGCCGGGGGCGGCAGCACCGGGGGCGCCAGCTTCCAGGCCCAGTCTTACTGCCACAAGTCCGGGGCCACCCAGGAACACCTGGCCCTGCACGTGGTCAAGAACCGGCGCAACGCGGCCAAGAACCCTTACGCGCACCTGCGGATGCCGAACCTGACGGTGGAAGACGTGATGAACACGCCCATGATTTCTTACCCGCTCCGCTACGGCCACACCTGCCCGTCCTCGGACGGGAGCGCGGCCATCATCTTCACCACCGCGAAGAAAGCCCGTAAGATCTGCGAGCGGCCGGCCTTTGTCCTGGGCGTGGGCTCGGGCGCGACCGACCCCACCATCAACCCCCTGGGCGCGGCGACCACCGACCCCAGCGAGCAGCTCGCCTGCAAGCTGGCCGCGAAATGGGCCTATGAGAAGGCCGGGATCACCAACCCCCGGAAAGAAATTGACTACGCGGAGATCTACGAACCCTTTGCCCACCAGGAGATGATGTGGAGCGAGCGCCTGGGCCTGTTCGACGAGAACCAGGGGCCGGAGGCGCTGAAGAGCGGCCGGACCCAGATTGACGGGGATCTCCCCATCAATGCCTCGGGCGGGGTGATCTCGACCAACGCCATCGGGGCCACGGCCATGATCCGGGTGGGCGAGGCGGCGCTCCAGATCATGGGCAAGGCCGGCGAGCACCAGGTGCCGAAGAAAGTCAACCGGACGGTCTCGCACGGCTGGGGCGGCCTGTTCCAGTATGTGTGCGTGACCGTGCTCGGTTCGGAGCCGAGGCATCGGGAAAAATAGTGCACAGTGGACAGTGCCCAGTGCACAGTGAAAGGAGAAAGACGCGATGAGCGAGAAGAAATTTTTCCGGGTCCCCAGTCTGGTGACCATGCCCTGCGCCTGGTCGGTGGGGCCGTTCCTGGACCGGTTTTACGCCGAGCTGGGCCAGAAGAAGATCGTGGGCACCCGCTGTCCGAAATGCCGGACCGTGTTCGTGCCGCCGCGCTCGGTGTGCGGCGCTTGCTGGAAGCCGCTGACCAAGTGGGTGGAGCTCAAGGACCAGGGCGAGCTCGTGAACTACACAGTGGCCCACGTGGACATGCGCGGCGCCGCTTTGCAAACGCCCCGGATTCTGGGCATGGTCAAGCTCAAGGGCGGGGGGGCCAAGGTCACGGCCATCTACGGCGAGATCAAGGGGGTAGCGCCGGACCGGGTCAAGGTGGGGATGAAGCTGGCCGCGGTCTGGGCCGATGAACCCAAGGGCGAGCTCACGGACTTGAGCTATTTTCAGCCGGTGAGCAAATGACCCACCCTTGCGGAACAAGGGTGGGCTACAAAGGGCGCGGGTGGGGGCACCCGCGCCCCTGTCACCCGCGCCCCGAAAGAGGAGAAAAAGATGTTTGAACGCAAGGTGGCGATAGTGGGTTATGCCATGTCGGACCAGGCCGACCGGATTGAAGACACCCGGGAAGGCATGATCTTCGACACGGTGCGGGCGGCGCTCCCGCAGGCCGGCATCACCCGGGACCAGATCGGCACGGTGGTGATGTGCAGCAATGACTTTTACGACGGGCATACCATTTCCAACGCGTTCACGGTGGAGCCGGCCGCGGCCTATGCCAAGGACGAGACCAAGGTGGAGCAGGACGGAATGCACGCGCTGCTCTACGCGGCGATGCGGCTGGCCTCGGGCAATTACGACGTGGCGCTGGTGGTGGCCCACAGCAAAGGCTCGGAGTTCGAGGCCCAGGTGGCGCTGTCCGCCCAGCTCGACCCGACCTACGACCGGCAGTTCGGGTGGTTCAATGATATCTCCATGGCCGCGTTCCAGGCCCGGGCCTTTCTGGACAAGAAGAAGCTGCCGGAAGAGGTCCTGGCCCAGGTGGCGGCCAAGAACTTCGCCCACGCCCGGAAGAACCCCAAGGCCAAGGCCCGGGACTACTCGGCCGCGGCCGAGGCGATTGCCCGGTCCAAGCCGCTGTTCACGCCCCTGCGGGAACAGACGGTGTATCCGGTGACCGACGGCTGCTGCGTGGCGGTGCTGGCGGCCGAGCCCAAGGCCAGGAAGATGAAGAACAAGCCGATCTGGATCAAGGGCATCGGTCACTGGCAGGAGGCCTATGCGCTCTCTGAGCGCGACCTGACCAAGATGGAATCGGCCAAGAAGGCGGCCAAGCGGGCCTACAAGATGGCGGGGGTGACCCAGCCGGCCGCGGAGATCAAGGTGGCGGAGCTCTCCGAGCATTTCGCCCACCAGGAGCTCCAGCTGGCCGAGGCGCTGGGATTGTGCGAGGGGACCTCTGCGGCCAAGAACCTGGAGGCCGGCCGCTTTGGTCTCAAGGGCAAGTTGCCGATCAACCCTTCGGGCGGGGCGCTCTCGGCCTGCGCGCTGGGCACGGTCGGGCTGGTCCGGGCGGTGGAAGCGGCCCAGCAGGTTTTGGGAGAAGCGGGGGAACACCAGGTCAAGGGCGTGAAGCTGGCCCTGGCCCATGGGCAATGTGGACCGGCTGCGCAAAATAATGTTGTTGCAGTCTTTGGAAAATGATGGAACAGACAAGAATGTCTGTTCCCCTTGAGGAGGAAAACATGGCTGAGGAAGAAAAGAAAGCGGCTGGCGAGACCAAGTCGGTCAAGGGCGCCTGGGACGTGAAATACCGGTGGACCTTCCGGAAGGACTTGATGGACCGCTATGTGGCCGGGCTGAAGGAGAAAAAGCTCGTGGGCACCAAGTGCCACAAGTGCGGCCGGGTCTATGTGCCGCCCAAGGACATCTGCGGCAAGTGCTTTGAGGAGATTGACGAGAACTGGGTGGAGGTGAAAGATCGGGCGGAGCTGGTTACTTACACGGTGGGCTATACCTCGATCACCGGTCAGCCTTACCCGGAGCCCCAGATCACCGGGACCGTCCGCTTCGAGGGCTCGGACTCCTGGGCCCTGGGTCCGATCCGGGGGCTTAAGCCCGAGGACATCAAGGTGGGGATGAAGCTGAAGGTGGTCTGGCGGGAGGAGACCAAGGGCCAGCTCAGCGACATCGAGCATTACGCGCCGGCGGAGTGAGAGAGGCTTGAGGCGTTAGGCCCCAGGCTTTAGGCTGAAGAGAATTCCTTGATTGTAACCGTGATCGTGAACGTGAACCTGAACGTGAACGAAGAAATGTAGCGGGATAAAGCGGCTCTCCGAAGGCGGGATCTCCCCTTTTCGCAAAAATTGACAACCCTGCTTTTACTCGTTATCTTCAAGGATAATTATGCGTTGCCAATTTTACGCCCGGATCGCGCCGGCAAGCGCTTCGATCCAGCCAGGCAGACACCCGGGTCTGCCCATACCAATTCTTTACGAAAGGATGGAAAGAAATGGCACTGAAGGGAAGTAAGACCGAGAGGAATCTTTTGACCGCGTTCGCCGGCGAGTCGCAGGCGCGGAACCGCTACACCTTTTTTGCGAGCGCGGCGCGCAAGGAGGGCTTGGAGCAGATCGGGCAGATCTTCGAGGAGACCGCGACCCAGGAAAAGGAGCATGCCAAGCGGTTCTTCAAATTGCTCGAAGGCGGGATGCTCGAGATCACCGGGACTTTCCCGGCCGGGGTGACCGGCAAGACCGCGGACAACTTGAAAGCGGCCGCGGAGGGCGAGAACCACGAGTGGGGCAAGATGTATCCGGACTTTGCCGAGGTCGCGGAGAAAGAGGGCTTCAAAGACGTGGCCCGGCTGTTCCGCGCCATCGCGGTGGCGGAGAAGCAGCACGCCCGGCGCTACGAGGGGCTGCTCGCCAACGTGGAAAAGGGCACGGTCTTCAAGAAGAAGCACCAAGTGAAGTGGCGGTGCCTGAACTGCGGCTACGTCCACGAGGGGGTGGAAGCGCCGAAAGTGTGTCCGGCCTGCGATCATCCCCAGGCGTATTACGAGCTGTTGGCAGAGAATTGGTGAACCCACCCTTCCCAAGGCTGAAGGGTGGGCTACAAATTTTTGCGGGTGAGGGCACCCGCACCACTAGGGCGCCCGTACCACTGGCTGATGCTAAAGAAAGCGAGGAAGAGATGACGGAAAGACTGCAAATCTACAAGTGCGAGGTCTGCGGCAACATCGTGGAGCTGATGCACGAGGGCAAGGGCGAGTTGGTCTGCTGCGGCCAGCCGATGAAGCTGTTCCAGGAGAACACGGTGGACGCGACCAAGGAGAAGCACGTGCCGGTGCTCGAGAAGACCGCCAAGGGCTTCAAGGTGAAAGTCGGGAGCGTGGCGCACCCGATGGAAGAGAAGCATTACATCGAGTGGGTGCAGGTGATCGCGGACGGCAAGGTTTACCGGCAGTTCTTGAAGCCGGGGGGGAAGCCGGAGGCCGAGTTCTGCATCCAGGCGGACAAGGTCGCGGCCCGGGAGTATTGCAATTTGCACGGGTTGTGGAAGGCGTGATCAGTGCGCGGATCGCGCGGATGAGGTCATCCGCGCCCCTAAAGCGCCCGCGCTCCAGGTCATCCGCGCCCCGAAAGTCTAATCGCACCCCGAAAGGATGAGTGCGTCTGCGAAAGTTCGAGAGCTGCTCTCTGCTCGCGATCTGGCCGGGATCGAGACCTGGGCCAGGGAGGACGGCCGCGCCCTGCGGGAGTTAAGCGGGCTGCTGTTCGAGGAAGACGAGCTCTTGCGCTGGCGGGCGATCGAGGCCCTGGGCCGGGCGGCGGCAATCAAGGCGGAGGCGGACCTGGAGCCGGTGCGCAACCTGCTCCGCCGTCTGTTCTTCAGCATGAACGAGGACTCGGGGAGCATTGGCTGGCATGCGCCGGAGGCGATCGGCGAGGTGCTGGCCCGGGTGCCGGCGCTCCTGGACGAATACGGGGTCATCCTGGCCGGATTCCTCCACCAGCCTCCCTTTGAGCAGGGCACGCACTGGGCGCTGGCGCGGCTGGCCCCGCTCCGGCCGGAGTTGTTCCAGGAACAGGTTCCAGCCCTCCGGGCCTCGCTGGGCTCGCCGGACCCGTTCTTACGCGGCCATGCGGCGGCGGCGCTGCGGGCGCTGGAGCCCGGGGCGGAAGAAGCGATCCGGCCGCTGGAAACGGACCCGGCTCAGTTCAGGGTTTACGATTTTGCTTCCGGGACGATATCAGAAACCAGTGTGGCCGCGTTGGCTCGAGGCCTAACCGAGCGGTGAGCGGCCCGGGTTAAGGAAAGGGACAGGACTTGGAAGAAAAAACCGTTCGCGTTCCCGCCATCAACTGCGGGCATTGCGTGGCCGCGATTGCGCGGGAGATCGAGAAATTGGACGGCGTCGAGAGCGTGGCCAGCGACGCCAAAACCAAAAAGGTGACCGTGCGCTGGCAGGCGCCGGCGAACTGGAAGGCCATCGCCGACAAGCTGAAGCAACTCGGCTATCCGCCGGCGGAATAAGAGGCGGCGGTTGTTCACGGCGTAAAGCCAGCCTTATCCAAACCCAAGAAAAAGGCCGTGGCTCCCGGGAAGGGCCACGGCCTTATGGTTTAAGGGAAGGATCAGGGAGGGCAGGGGTCGCCGGGCCGGAGGTTGCAATCGCTTAAGAGCCACTCTTGAGCCCGGGTCAGGGTTTCCCCGGTCAACAGGGAGGGCAAAGCAGCCGCCACCGAGTTGTTCTGGGGAGTCGCCAAGGTGCCATTGTCCAGCCAGTCAATGGAGTCATAGATCAGGCGCTTGGCGTAAACACTGTTATGAGCAAAACAACCCGGCTCGTTCCTCAGCATGTTCCAGTTAAACGCGGCGCCCATATTGTTCCTGCCAATGGAAGCGTTGCTCGCGCCATTGGTCCAGTCCCCCGCAGCAAAGTAAGGATACCCGCCCAGGTAAGGATGCCCGTTCAGGGCCAATTGAGCGGCCAGCGCCTCTAAACCCGCCTCAAAGCCTTCTTCCTCCTCGGTCAATTTCGCCACCGTCATCTCGCCGTGTTCCGGGGTATGGCAGAGAGCGCAGGCGGTGCTGGTGATGGCAGTGATGGTCTCACCCTCTGCGCTCACCGGCGAGAGGAGGTGTTCCTCGGGATTGGTGCTCAGGTGGCAGCCCACGCAGGGGCCGTTGGTGCCGGTGTCGGCAACCGTGCCCGAGCCGATTTCATCATGCTCGAAATAAAACACGTTGTTGTAATTCGCATCGGGACGATACTGATAGCCGATCTTCCGGAAGAGCACTCCGGCCGCGGCCAAGTAGTGGGCGTCCTGGAAACCCAGGTCGGTGAAGGGATCGGCCAGGTTCTGAATATAGCCGCCGCTGATCCGGCCGGCATGGCAGGTGACGCACACGTTGGAGCCGGAGGCATCGGGGAAGGTGATGGAGTCTCCGGCCATGGTCTCGTAAGTGGACTCGATGGTGGTGATGTGGAAGGCGCCGGGGTTGCGCAGCCCGCCCCTGTAATCCCGGTGGCAGCCCCAGCAATAGAGAGTTTCCAGTTGGCCGTGATCCGCCCAGATCCAGTTATTGCCGGCGTCAACCCCGGTGGTGGTGCCATCGAGCAGATAATCGAAGTTATAAGTGCTGGCCGGATTATTGTTCATGGCCGGGTCATACATGGCAGGATTGTTGGCAAAGTTCACAAATCCGGTGGTGGTATGGCACCGCTGGCAGGCCTCGCGGCTTTCCCGGGTGCTGGGACCCGGCAGGTTGTTTTTCCACGGGTAATGGATCCAGGGATCGCCCAGGGCGTCGCCGTGGCCGGATTGGGCATACTGCTTGTTGATGGTGGCGTCGGCCAAGTGCGGGTTGTGGCAGCCGGCGCAGGAGTTTTCACTCCCTTTCTTAACAAAATACAGGAACTCCCCGCTCGGGCCGGAGTTGAGGCGGGTGTCGCCCGGAACCGCGGCATGGTTGTCGGTAATGATTTCTTCCTCGCTGCCGTAAGGGTTCACGGAGGGATCGTGATAAGCCTGAGTCTGAACCGTGCCGTCGGTCTTGTTCAACTGGTGGCAGGCCGTGCACTGGTTGAACTCGCCGGACTGGGTGTCGCCGTTCAGCACCGAGGTTTTCAGACGGGTAAAATCACCCGCGTCGGTGGTATGGGGATCGTGGCAGGTGCGGCACTCGACCGGCGAAGCATCCTCCGTCGCCGGCTGGTCGTCCAGGATCGCGCCAATCGAGTCATAGCCCAGGGTCCCGGGCACGCTTGCGACATATAGCCGGAAGCCCTCGTCGGTATGGCAGCGCGAGCACTTGGCCCGGACGTCTTCCGGAGCGGCGGTCAGGGCGGTGGCCAGGGTGGGCTCAACAATGGATTTGATATGCAGGGACATCTCGTAGTCTTCCACAATGTTCGCTCCGTTGGGATGGTAGGTCAGGTGGCCGGCCGGGAAGCTCGCGTTGTGGCACTGGCCGCAGCGGTTGTGGTCCGGCTTGGGGAAGGCGATGGGCCCGACCCCGTAGTGCTGGGCGCCGCCGCCGTGGCAGGACTCGCAGCCGATCACCGGCCGGGGCACGTTCCCGGTCCAAGCCGCGGTCAGGCGCTGGCCGTCGCCCAGCGGGTCGTGGCAGGTGGCGCAGGTCTCGTCGGTGAAATAGGCATAGTAGGGGAATCCGTCGCTGTCCAGCCCGAGAGCAAGCGGCGCATGGGTGGCGTGATCAATGGCCTCGAGGTTGGCATGGGCGCCGGTCAGCCATTGCGTGGTCTGCCCGAAATGGCAATTGGTGCAGACGTCCAACCCGACCGTGGGGATATCCTCGGGCGCGATCTTCTTAAAGACCGCGGCGTGCTCCCTCTCCCCCGAATCGTTGGCACAGCCCATCCCGACCAGGCCCGAGGCCAGAGCCAGCAGTAAAATGGCCAGCCCCAACCCGATGAAAGTCCTTTTCTTGTTCGCCCTGATCATGGTCCACTACCCCCTATAACTTGTGGCAACTCTTGCAATTATCACCGTTGTCCGGATGCGGCATCAGGAACCCGGTATGGCAGGCCCGGCAGTCCGTGTTCAGAGTGTGCGGCGGCGTATTGGGCCGCGCCGGCGCGTTCAAGTGCCGGACATTCGCGCTATGGCACACCGTGCAGTTGCTCGCGCTCTCCCCCAGGTGACAATCCAGGCAGTGCCGGTCGCCGGGCGAGCCCCAGCCGCCCCGGTGGCTCTGCGGCGCGGTCTCCTGGTGGCACCGGACGCAGTAATCGCTCCGGTGGCAGGCGGCACAGCGCTCGCGATCCAGACCGGCCGCGGTCCCGTGGCCGAAAGTCCGCCAGGTCCAGTTGTGATCCCTGGGTTTCTCGACCTCATGGCAGCTCGCGCAGCTCGCCCGCTGGTGGCAGCGGAAGCAGCGCTCGCCGGCGACCGGCTCGCGCGCCGCCTGGCCGTGCAACCGGTCCCAGGCCTGCTGATGGTCGGCCGGCGCGGTCTCCCGGGCGATGGTCTGGTGGCAGACCGCGCACTCGGCGCCCACCCCCATTTCCCGGTGGCAGTCGAGGCAGGTGGCTTCGCTGGGCATGTCCTGCCTCGTTACCTTTTTACTGGAACCCACCTCATCATGGCAACGCTGGCATTCCACCCCGGCCGCTTGATGCGTGCGGTGCGAGAACTTGCCATCCGCGGGCAGGGCCTTAAGCCGCGGCCACTTGGCCGCCAACTCGGTCGCCAGCCCGGAATACTTCGCCGCTTCCTCGTGACAGCCCTGGCAAACCTGGGGATCAGGGGCGCCGGCATGAAGCCCGTCCTCCGAGCCCGCGTGGCAATCGGCGCAAGCCAGCCCCTGCTCCTGCACGTGGAGCTTATGGCTGAACCACACCCGGCCTTTCTGGCAGGAAAAACCGAGCATGACCAGGGCTAGGATTAGCCCGCTTCCCAACAGCACCAACCTTCGCATGAGATTCATGTCCTTAAAATTCATATCTCAACCTGGCCCGGAAAGTGTCCACCTCGCGCAAGCTGCTATCCTCGAAACTGTAGCTCAACAGGAGCAGCAAGTTTTTCACCGTGGGGATGGTCAAGTCCGTGTAATAGGTCTGCGTCTCCTCCCGCTCCTCGCCGGTGAACTCATCAATCTTGTAAAGATCAAAAGCAGTGCCGGCGCGGAACAGACCCCGCTTCCCGAAGCGCTGGTTATACTCGGCCCGGAGGGTGCGGGCCTCGGTAACATTGTTTTCCTGGGTGGCCAGCCACCAGTCGGCCCCGAGCATCAGCTCGGACCGGGCCAAGGGCACCTTGTTGATGAACAGGCTGAGCAAGTAGCGCTGATAGCCATGATTGAAGCGCCCCTCGTCTTCCTCGTTCCGAAGGCCCCGGACCACCGCTCCGGCCTCAACGCCCAGCCGCTCGCCGATCCCTTTATAGAGGGTAACGCCGGCCTGGTGATAAGGATGGAGGTCGCCAAGCAAAACGGAAAAGGCGTCCTCGGTCAGGGGCTCGGCCTCCCGGGTGAGATAGAGACCCTGGTAAAAGGCGGAAACATTGAGATTGCGCTCTTCATCGCGATGGGAGCCGCGCAGGACCACGTCGCGCAACTCGCCGTCTTGCAAGCTGATCCGGCCGAGCAGGTGATCATGAAGCCGCGGGCGCCAGGCGGCTTGCGCCACGGCCAGGCTTTGCTTCAGAGTCTCCTCCCGGCCGTCCAGCAACTCCACCCGATCGCGCAAATCCAGGTAACCCGCGCGCAGGGAAAGGGTGCGCAAGGCCCGCCAGTCCCCGTAAACGCCGACCACCGAGTCGCCTCGCCGGTCATTCAGGTCTTCATAGAGATTGGTGGGCAGGCCGGCCAGGGCGGTAAGAGTGAAGTTCCGGGTCGCCTCCGGCCGCAGCGTAATCAGCCCGCCGTCAAAGGCGATAGGCGCCAGCTCCAGGGAATCCTGCCGGCCCAGGCGAAAGAGTTTCAGGGCGCCGGGACCGTTCACCTCGCCGTAGGCCAGGTAGATCCAGCCGAAGGTGGATTGGTCATAGGCGTCCGCGATTTCGCGGAAGGGATCAAACTCGCGGTCGCTGGTTTGGCCGTCAATATCGCTTTGCAGCGCGCCGGCGAAAACGAAGCCGGCTTCCCGGCCTTCGCCCAGAGCGGCCCAGGGACCAAACCCTTGCACGGAGAGCCGCTCGATCAAGTCCTGGTCCGTGTTTTCTCCGTCGGTTCGCAGCCGGTAGCCGGCTTCCGCCGACCCGCTCAGAGAGGCGCCTTTTTCCAGAGCCGAACCCGGGAAGGGGGTCATCAACACGATGCCCGCTATCACCAGGGCCCCCGCCTTCTTGACCGCGGAAATCATCGGTTATTCAACTTCCTCGTCACTCATTTGACTGGGGCATCTCCCCCAGCCCCATCCCGATCCGCCCGAGACCAGGGTTTTTACTTGGTCCTCACCGTGGTCTTTTTGGGGCGCTGATTTCACCCGATATTGGCCAGCCCTTTGTTCCATTAACCTTTTTAAAACGGTAGTTAAGGTAATGAAGCAAGTTAAATTTGTCAATAAATATTTTAACTAAATTTTTTAACAATACCAAGATAATAATTACTAATGGGAGCGCTATTCATTGGACAGTGAGGAACCCCGGCACAGATTGTAGGGGTTTGCCCGCCGCGGGAAGTGTCCAATATTTCATGCTCCCATTAGTAAGGAGTAATCAATGCCGTTGGGCCCCTTGGTCAAATCGTTGTTCACCGAGCCCTCCCCGGAGCCGATCCCTTTACCCCCGATCGCGGTCCTGGTCATTGACGACGATGACAAGGTGCTGACCCGGGTGCCTGGTGGATACGGCCGGCTCCGGGCCCGAGGGCCTGGCCCGGCTTGCGCGCCAGGACTATGTCCTGGTCTTCACCGACCTGATGATGCCGGAGATGAGCGGGATCGAGGTGGTGCGCCGGGCGCTGGCGAGGAAGCCCGAGACCGCGGTGCTGATGATCACCGGCTTCGCCTCGGTGGACAGCGCGGTCGAGGCCCTGAAGTTGGGCGCCCTGGACTATATTGAGAAGCCCTTCACGCCCTCGGAATTGGAGGCCTTTACCCGGGCCGCCCTGAAAAAGAAGCGGGAGCGGGAGATCCAGCGGGAGCAAGAGCATGGCTTTGCCCGCTTGACTCTCTCCGAGCGGATGCAGCATATCTTACTCCTGGTCTCCTTTACCGCCCTGGTGGTGACCGGGATCCCGCTCCTGTTTCCGGACCTGTTCCAGAACGTCTTTTTCCTGAGCGAAAGTTCCTTGATCCGGAGTATCACCCACCGGGCGGCCGCCTTGATCCTGATCGGCGCCGGCTTGATGCACGTGGCCTCTAACCTGATCTCGCCCGAGGGCAACCGGGAATGGGCTATCGGCAACATCCAAACGGCCAAGCGCATGGAACAGCACTGGATTCCTCGGGTGGTGCGGCAACTATACCTGGTCTTGATCACGGCCGTGATCGGAGGACTAGTTGCTTTTCTCGCCATTGACCTCTATTCTCGAATTAAGGCGCATCCGCGGAAAAAGCCGGATGAGCCGAAAAAACCCGCCGGAGGCAAGGATTGAGCAAGACCTGGACACTGCTGGCTTGGGCACTAATCCCCGGCTGCGCGCTGTCCTTTTCCGGCTGGTCCCAGCCACTCTCGCCGCTCCACCAGCAGCGCCAGCGCGAGCTCGCCCAGTCCGCGCACAAAAACCTTGCCTGCACCGACTGCCACCCCCGCGGCGTGGACCCGGTGCTGCGGCCGAAGATGGAGCCGGTCACCTGCGGCTCTTGCCACCCGGCCGAAGCCGCGGTGTATCAGGAGAGCATCCACGGCCAGGAGGCGGCTAAAGGCAACCCCGACGTTCCCACCTGCGCCTCCTGCCACGGCTCGCACGCCGTCGCTCCGGTCTCCTCCCCCGAGTCGCGGGTATCTATGGAAAACCTGCCCCAGACCTGCTCCGCCTGCCACGAGAGCCTGGCCCTGGCCCAAAAATACGGCATCCCCGGCCGGCGTTATTCCACCTATCTCTTCAGTTTCCACGGCGAGGCCAACCGCTTCGGCCAGGTGACCGTGGCCAACTGCGCGAGCTGCCACGGCACCCATAACATTTTCCCTTCCCGCGACCCGCGCTCGACCGTCAACCCGAAAAACCTGGTCCGCACCTGCGGGCAATGCCACCCCAACGCCACCAGGAACTTCGCCCGGGGCAAGGTCCACGTCGAGGCCACCCCGGAAAACTCCAAGGGGGTGTTCGTGGTCCGCACCTTCTATTACTGGTTCATCGGAACCCTGGTCGCGCTTTTCGCCCTGCACATCGTCCTGGACCTCTACGGCCGGGGCCGAAGGCGCGTCCAGCCGGAGGCCAAACGATGAAGCCGAAGGCGCTCCCTTCTTCCCGCCGGAAAAACGGCCTGGTCAAGCGCTGGACCCGCGCCCAGCTCTTCCAGCACTGGCTGGTCCTGCTTAGCCTCATCCTGCTCGGCCTCACCGGGCTTGCTCTCAAGTATCACGCCCACGCCTGGGCCGCCTGGCTGCTGCAACGCATGGGCGGGCCGGCCATGAGCGGCACCCTGCACCGGACCGCGGCCGTGGTCTTGATCGGCACCGTGGTCTTCCACCTCGCCCACGCCGCTCTGACCGAATACGGCCACCAGGAGTTCCGGCGCATCCGGCTCAGGGCCCAGGACTTCCGCGACTTTCTGCACATGCTCAAGTTCAACCTCGGCTCGGCCCCGGAGCCGCCGAAAACCGCCAAGTACAGCTACCAGGAAAAATTCCATTACTGGGCCGTGGCCCTGATCGTCCTCCTCATGATCCCCTCCGGCTTCGTGCTGTGGTTCGAGAATGAGGCCATGCAGTTTTTGCCCAAGTGGATCTACGACCTCACCCTCATCCTCCACGGCGGCGCCGGGATCTTTTTCTTCGCGGTGGTGGTCCTCTCCCACCTCTACAGCGTCCACCTCGATCCCCGCGTCTTCCCCATGGACTGGATGTGGCTCACCGGCACCATCAGCGAAGACCAGCTCCGGGCCCGGCATCCCCTGGAATTCGAGGAGCTTGAGGAACGCTCCGGCTCATGAACCCGCGCCCGATCAAACTGGCGCTCGTCGCGCTCGCGGCCGGCCTGGCCGGAGGCTGGGCCGCTTCCGGCTCGGCCCAGGCGCCGCTGCAGACCTGCACCATTTGCCACGCCAAGCCGGACCTGGAAGTGGTGGACGCGAACGGCCGGGTCCGCTCGCTCTACGTGGACGAGAAGGTGCTCAAGACCTCGGTCCATGCCCGGAAGAGTTGCAAGGACTGCCATTTCGACGTGAAGGAAATCCCTCACCGCGACCGCAAGCCGGCCAAGGTGCAATGCACCCATTGCCATTACCAGGGCAACCCCGAGGGCGCGCCCCAGTCCGACGCCTACCTGGAATACGCCGAGAGCATCCACGGCCAGGAGGCGGCCAGGGGCAACCCCCAGGCCCCGCTCTGCCAGGACTGCCACGGCACCCACGACATCCGCCACGCCAGGGACCCGGAAGCGCGTGTCTCCCGGATGAACGTGGCCGAGACCTGCGGCCGCTGCCACCTCAAGATTTACGGCGAATACGCGGGCAGCATCCACGGCATGGCCCTGCTCAAGAAGCGCCTGCCCGACGCGCCCGCCTGCACCGACTGCCACGGCGAGCACGCCATCCGCAAAAAAGAAGACCCCAACTCCAAGGTCTACGTCAGCAACATCGCCGAGACCTGTTCCCGCTGTCACGGCAACGAGAACATCGTGGGCAAATACGGGATCGAGACCGAGCAGGTCGCCACCTACGCCGACAGCTTCCACGGCATCGCCGAGAAATTCGGGGCCAAGACCGTGGCCAACTGCGCGAGCTGCCACGGGGTCCACGACATCCTGCCGGCCGACGACCCGCGCAGCTCCGTCGCCCTCCACAACATCCCCAAGACCTGCGGCAAGTGCCACCCCGGCGCTAACAAGAACTTCGCCAAGGGCAAGATCCACGTCAACCCCGACAAGGCCGAGGCCGGGATCATCTTCTGGGTCAAGCTGGCGTTCACCGTGCTCACCGCCGGCACCATGGCCGCGCTGATCGGACACATCCTCCTCGACCTCCGCAAAAAATTGAAAGTGCGGCTGGCCACAAAGAACGAAGGGCGCCATGACTGAACCCGCGGAGCGTGATTCCCAGCCGGGCAAAGAGCCGAAGCCTTACCAGGAAGCCCTGGACCTGATCGCGGAAGAGCTGTATCAGCAGCTCCGGCGCGATCTCGACGACGCTTACGACCCGGACCTGGATGACTACATCCGCGAGCAGGTGAAGAAACGGGTGGAGCGCGACCTGGGCACGGAGATGGACCTGCGCCTGGCCCGGGCCCGGCGCCGGCTGCGGGCCGAGGTGGAGCGGGGGCTGAAGAAAGAGCGCAAGCGCCGGAAAATGGCGGCGGCGCCGGAGCGCGGGCGTTCCTTGGTCCGGCTCAACCGCCATTTCCGGGCCCAGCACCTGGCGCTCTTCACCAGCGTGATCATCCTGATCATCACCGGGCTGCCCATGAAGTTCTCCCACCTCGGGATCTCCGGGTTCGTGGTCAACCTTCTGGGCGGGATCGAGAGCGACCGCATCCTGCACCGCACCGGCGCCACCATCTTGATCGGCGTGGCCCTCTATCACCTCGGCTACACCCTGTTCCATCCCCAGGGCCGCAGCGACTTCTTCCTCTTGCTCCCCCGCCTCAAAGACGCCTGGGACGCGCTCCTTAACGTCCTTTACTTCCTCGGCATCACCCGGGAGCGGCCCCGCTTTGACCGCTTCAGTTACATGGAAAAGTTCGATTACTGGGCGGTCTATTGGGGCTGCGTGATCATGATCGGCTCGGGCCTGATCCTGTGGTTCCCCGACACCGCCCTGCAATGGATTCCCAAGTTCGCGGTGGACACGGTCAAAGAGGCCCACAGCGACGAGGCGCTGCTCGCCACCCTCGCTCTGGTCATCTGGCATTTCTACAACGTCCACTTCAACCCCGACCGCTTCCCCGGGACCCTGCTCTGGTGGCACGGCCGGATCAGCGAAAAAGAAATCAAGGAAGAGCACCCGCTGGAATACGAGCGGATCATCCCAGAACCATCCGAACTCTTGCCCGGGTCGGCTGACCCGAGCCCCCAGGCCGACGCCGAATGAGAGACCTGCTTCAAGATATCCTGATCCTGGTCCGGGTCCACTCCCGGGTCCTGCTCAGCCTGGTCATCATCGTCTTCTCGGCCTGGGTGGTCTTCACCGTCGGCTTCTGGGTAGTGAGCGGCAACCCCAAGTCTTGCCTGATGTGCCACTACGAGCGGCCCTTCTACGAAGGATGGGCCGCCTCCACCCACAAGGAGGTCACCTGCGTCGCCTGCCACCCGGTGGGTGTGACTTTTGCCACCGTCAACACCGTCAAATACCTGACCGGTTTATATTCGCCGGTGCCGCGCGCCCGGGTGGAAAACCAGAATTGCCTCCAGGCCGGCTGCCACCAACAGCGGCTGAAGCAGGGCAAGGTCCAGGTGGGGGCCATCACCTTTGACCATAACCTGCACCTGGAGCCGACCTTGCGCGGCGGCAACCACCTCTGGTGCTCGTCCTGCCACGGCCAGATGGTCCAGGGCCGGCACATGGTGGCGGACCTGGGCGTGTGTTTCCTCTGCCACTTCAAGGGCGCGCCGGCCGGCCAGTCGGTCACCGGCTGCCCCTCCTGCCACGGCACCCCCACCAAGGTGGTGGAGCACGACGGCTTCGCCTTCAGCCACGAGTCCTACCTGCGGATCGGGGTCGAGTGCCGGCAGTGCCACCTCCAGGTCAAGGAAGGCGACGGCGAGGTGCCCAGGGAACGGTGTCACCGCTGCCACGTGGAGCGGGTGGCCTTTTACAACCAGCCGGTGGCGGTGCACAAGAAGCACGTCAACCAAAACGGGATTGACTGCCTGGAATGCCACGAGCCCATCCGCCACGGCGAGATCCAGATGATCCAGGCCCTGGAAATCCGTTGCGAAAACTGCCATCCGCGGCTACACTCCAACCAGAAAGAGTTATACCTGGGCGCCAGCGCCCGGGGCGTGGCCGACCAGCCCAGCCGGATGTTCGCGGCCCAGGTGACCTGCGACGGCTGCCATACCCATCCGGTCACCGCCCGGAGCCAGGGAGGAGTGGCGCCGGGCGAGCAGAGCCTGGAAGCCGAGCGCCGGTCCTGCCTGGACTGCCACGGCCCGGGCTACGACCAGATGCTCGACACCTGGATCCGGGAAGGCGACCGGATGCTGGCCGCGGTCCTCCCCGAGATCAATACCGCCGAGAGCCTCTTGAAGTCCGACCGCGTCTTGCCCGAGGCCCGGCCCCTCTTGGCGGACGCGGTCTTCAACTACGACCTGGTCCAATCCGGCCGGCCGGCGCACAACGTGGAATACGCGGTGCGCATCCTCCAGACCGCCTGGGACCAGATGGACGTGGCCCGGGCCGCGACCGAGCCGGGCTATAAGCCCAAGCTGCGGCCGGCGATCCTGGGCACGCCCGACGGCTACTGCACGGCCATGTGCCACTCGGCGCTGGGCCTGCCGGAGAAGACCGTGTTCATCGAGATGAAGCTCGAGTTCCCCCACCGCCGGCACGTGGAGGAGATCAAGGTCCCCTGCACCACTTGCCATTCCCCGGACCAGCACAAGATGCGGATCATAGACAAGGCCGGCTGCATGCAGTGCCACCACGGGAAAGAAGACATGAAGTGCGAGACCTGCCACTCCGGCATCGCCGCCCTGCGCCAGGCCGCGGCCAAGGGAGCGGGCGTGAAGCCCCGGCCCGACCCCATGGCCGATGCCCTCTCCTGCGCCGACTGCCACAACCTTTTAGACCCGGCCCAGACCGTGCGGGAGATCAAGCCCCGCTGCATCGCCTGCCACGAACAGGGTTACGGCGACCTCCTTATCCAGTGGGACGCGGACTGGCGCAACTCGCGGGTCAAGGTGGAAGCCCTGATCGAAGCGGCCAAGCTCCGGATTGACCAAGACCGTCGGGAAGGCAAAGACACGGCGGCAGCGGAAAAAGGATTAGCCGAGGCCGAAGGCAATTTCCAGATTGCCGATGCCGGCCGCGGCGTTCACAACTTTGATTATGCGATGGACCTGCTCCAGGCGGCGGAAGATCGCTTGAATCGAATCGTGGGCACCCCGGCCGGCGCGGACGAAAAGGCCCCCTAACCCCTAGCCGGGGCGGAAGCGCCTCGGACCGGGAAGGACCGGATGACTCAACATACGGAAATGACAAGGACAAATATCGCGTTTGCGTTCGGGCCGGGCTTGGGGCTCGCGCTGCTCGGCCTCGGGCTGGCGGCCCCGGGCGGGGCGGATAACGGGAAACCCGCGGCCTGCGTGACCTGCCATGCCGAGGCGGCCACCCGCCGGGACCCGAAGCTGGATGAATATTACCGGCAGTGGGAAGGCTCGGCCCACCATCAGGCCGGGGTGGACTGTTACGGCTGCCACGGGGGCGAGGCGCCGGCCCCGGACTCGGCCTGGGCCTGGAAGAGACCGAAAAAAACCTGATCCTCCAGGCCCTGGAAGCATCCCACGGCAACCAGATCCAGGCCGCCCGCATCCTCAAAATCAGCCGCGACACGCTCCGCTACCGCATGAAAAAATTCAACATCCCCTCCGCCCGCGAACCGCGAACCTGAACGGAAAGCAGTAGGCAGCCTGGGACAGGCATTAGACATTAAGCTTGAGGCTTTAGGCTACAGAAACAAAAAATCTGCGTAATCTGCGGATGCTCCTCTTCTTTTTTTCCTCTTTATTCTTTCGTGTCCTTCGTGGATGATTTTATTCCCTTCCCCTTCTTGAGCCTTTGTGCCTTGGTGGTGAAATCAGCGATTGCGTTCCTGGAAGCGCTTTTCCACCGCGGCCAGCCGGTCCTGGATCAAGCTTTTGTTGGGATAGTCCTTGAGCAGTTCCTTGTAGGCCTGGATCGCCTCTTCCAGGCGCAGGTTTTCTTCCAGGCTCTTGGCCACGCCGAACCGGGCCTGGATCCCGAGCGGGCTTTGCGGATAGTCCCGGAGAAATTCCTGGTATTGGGTCAGCGCCATCTCGGTCTGGCCTTCCAGGTAGTAGCTTTCGGCCAGGCTCAAGGCGGCGTCATCGGTCCAGGTGCTGTCCGGGTATTGGTCGAGGATGGCTTGCAGCTCCGCCCGGTATTGGGTGAAGCTGCGCAACTCCAGGAAGCAGCGGGCCATGCGGTAATGAATCCGGTCCGGCTGGGGGAATTCGGGAAAGAGCGAGAGCAGGCGGTGGTACTCGATGAGCGCGTGGGCGTAGTCCTCATACTTGTAATGGTAGATTTCGGCCCGGGCCAACTGGGCGGAGGGGGCGTAGGGAGAGCGGGGATAACCCTGGACCAGGCGCTGGTAAGCGCTGAGGGCGCGGTCATATTGGTCGAAGTAGAGGGAATAGATCTGGCCGATCATGTGCAGGGCCTGGTCGGCCACGTCCGATTGGGGATGGTCCATCACCACCAGCTCGAAGCCCTGGACCGCGGCCAGGTAATCGCCGGCGTTGAAGAGCTTCTGGGCCTCGGCAAAGCGGCGGTGGGCCGGCCGGTTCAAGCAGGCGGAGAAGAGAAAGCAAACCACTAAGACACAAAGACACCAACTCAAAAAGTTTGGGCTTGGCGTCTTGGCGCCGGGACAATCAATCCTCTTCCCCGCGTTCAGTTTATTCCTCCTCGGCCTCGGCGTCTCCGCCGGCCGGCTCCTGGTCCGAGGCCGGGGTCTCGTGCTCGCCGGAGTTCTCGCCGTTGCCTTCCTCTTGCTCGGCCAGCCGCGACACCGCCGCCACCTTCTCTCCTTGCTCCGGGCTGATCAAGCGCACGCCCTGGGTGTTGCGGCTCAGCACCGAGATATCCTTGACCCGGATCCGCACGATCTTGCCCCCGCTGGTGATCAGCATCAACTCGTCCTCATCGGTCACCTGGAGCACGCCCGCCACCTTGCCGTTGCGCTCGGTGGTCTTGATGGTAATCACGCCCTGGCCCCCGCGGTGATGAAGCGGGTATTCCTCGACCGCGCTGCGCTTGCCGTAGCCCCGCTCGGTGGCGCTGAGCAGGGTCACTTCGCCGTTGCCGATCACGTCCAGGGAGATCAGCTCGTCGCCCTTGCCCAAGCTCATGCCCTTGACGCCCCGGGTGGCCCGGCCCATGGGCCGCGCTTCGCTTTCCTTGAAGCGGACCGCCTTGCCGTTGCGCGAAGACAGGATGATATCGCGCTCGCCGTCGGTGAGGCGGGCCGCGATCAGCTCGTCGCCCGCCTCGATCACGCAGGCGATCAGCCCGTTGGCCCGGATGTTGGCATAGGCCATGAGGTCGGTCTTCTTGACCAGGCCCCGCTTGGTGGCCATCAGGATATACTTGCCTTCCTCGAAGGCCCGCACCGGCAAAATCGCCTGCACCTGCTCGCCCTGGTCCACGTTGATCAGGTTGACAATGGCCTTGCCCTTGGCCGCCCGGCCGGCCTGGGGGATTTCGTGCACCTTCACGCAATAGGCCTTGCCCCGGTTGGTGAAAAACAGGATGTGGCTGTGGGTGGAAGCGATGAAGAGATCCTCCACAAAGTCTTCCTCGCGGGTGGTCATCCCGGTCTTGCCCCGGCCGCCCCGGCGCTGGGCCCGGTAGAGGCTGACCGCGTTGCGCTTGATGTAGCCGGAATGGGAAATGGTCACCACCATGTCTTCCTCGGCGATCAAATCCTCGACCGTCATCTCCTCTTCGCGGGCCACGATCTCGGTCCGCCGGGGATCGGCATACTTCTGCTTGATCTCCAGAAGCTCACTCTTGACCACGCCCAGGATCTTCTTCTCGCTGCCGAGGATCTCCTTGAGCCGCTTGATCTCGGCCTTGACCTCCTTCAATTCGTCCAGGATCTTCTGACGCTCGAGCCCGGTCAGCCGCTGCAGGCGCATGTCCAGGATGGCAAGGGCCTGCCGCTCGGTGAAATCGAACTTCTTGATCAGGCCGTCTTTGGCCTCGGGCGGGGTCTTGGACTTGCGGATCAGCGCGATCACCGCGTCCAACTGGTCCAGCGCCTTTTGTAGGCCGATCAAAATGTGCTCGCGCTCCTCCGCCTTCTTGAGCTCGAACAGGCACCGCCGGGTCACCACCTCCTTGCGGTGCTTGACGAACAGCTCCAGCATCTGCTTGAGCGGCAGCACCTGGGGCCGGTTGTCCACGATCGCGAGCATGATGATCCCGAAGGAATCCTGGAGCGGGGTGTGCTTGAACAGGTTGTTGCGCACCACCGCGGGGTTGGCGTCCTTCTTGAGCTCGACCACGATCCGCATCCCCTCGCGGTCGGACTCGTCGCGGAGGTCGGACACGCCCTCGAGCTTCTTGGCCCGGACCAGCTCGGCGATCCGCTCGATCAGCCGGGTCTTGTTGAGCTGGTAGGGGATCTCGGTGATCAGGATGCTGGTCTTGCCGGTGCGGGCATGGGTCTCCACCATCACCTTGCCCCGCACCTGGATCAGGCCCTTGCCGGTCTCGTAGGCTTCCTTGATCCCGGCCATGCCGTGGATGTAGCCGCCGGTGGGGAAGTCCGGGCCCGGAACCAGCTTCATCAACGCCTTGGTCTCGATCTCGGGATCGTCAATCACCGCCGCCACGCCGGCGATCACCTCGCCCAGGTTGTGGGGCGGGATGTTGGTGGCCATGCCCACCGCGATCCCGGCCGAGCCGTTGACCAAAAGGTTGGGCAGCCGGGCCGGCAGCACCCGCGGCTCCTCGGTGGACCCGTCGTAGTTGGGGACAAAGTCCACCGTCTCCTTCTCGAGGTCGAGCAGCATTTCTTCGCTGATGCGGGCGAGGCGGGCCTCGGTGTAGCGGTAGGCCGCGGGCGGGTCGCCGTCAATCGAGCCGAAATTGCCCTGGCCGTCAATCAGGGGATAGCGCATGTTCCAGTCCTGGGCCATGCGCACCAGGGTGTCATAGACCGCGGCGTCGCCGTGCGGGTGATATTTCTTCAGCACTTCGCCCACCACCCCGGCGCACTTCGAGTATTTCTTGTTCCAGAGGAGGCCCTCTTTGAACATGGCGTAAAGGATGCGGCGGTGGGCCGGCTTCAGCCCGTCGCGCACGTCGGGCAAGGCCCGGCCGATGATCACGCTCATCGCGTAATCGAGGTAGCTCTTCTTCAGCTCCTCTTCAATCGTGACTTCAACCTTGGCTCCAAATTCCTGCATCGCTTTCCTCGTTTAACTACAGGGGTTTTAAATTCCCTTCTTGATTCAGGGCGCCGTCTTTCCCCCAGCCGGCGCCGGCGCTTCCGGCTTGGGCGCGGCTTTCGGTTCCTGGCTCTCGCTCTCCTCGCTTTCCACGCCAAAGACTTTCACGTCCTTGGGCGGCGACCACTGAAATTGCTTGGCGTCCAGAGCTGTATTCAATTTGACTTTGTCAAACCACAAGTGGTTCAAGTTGCCGAGCGCATCGGTCATCTCCACCTCGCGGACCAAAAAGTCCCTGGGGTCCACGGTAAAGATCAGCGTGCCCAGGGCGGCCCGGGCCTGGTCGTTCCTGGGCACCAGGTCGAGCTTGATAGTTCCGTCCGCCTCCACCGGCCGGCCGGCGTGGAAGGAGATCTCGAACTCTTGTCGCAGCTTGCCCATGCCGAAGAGGAAGGCCTTGGGCACGTTCTCCACCATCGCCTGGTCCAGAGTCAGGTGCAGCGCCCGCTTCTCGCCGGGGTAGTAGTCCCAGAGCGTGTTGCCGTCCAGGATATAAATGTGCAGTTCCGGCTTCTCATACTTCCAGACCATCCTGCCCGGCTTCCGATACTTGATCTCGCCCGCGCCCTCGTTGAGCGCCCGGCCGAAACTGGGGCTCACAATCTCCTGCCGGAAGGCGGCGGTATAGGTCTTTGCCTGGTCATAGTTGGCTTGGAGCTTGTCCACCACCTGGTCCAGGGTCAGGTTCACTTCCGCCCTGGCCATCATCGGCAATGCCATCAAGGTCAAGCAGATGAGCAATCTCTTTCCGATTTCATAATTCATAATTCACCCTTCACCCTTTTCTTACTTTTGCAGGCTGATCGGGTCCACGAACACTTCGCGCGGCTTGACTCCGTCCTGCGGCCCGACCAGGCCCTCGGCCTCCATCCGCTCGATCATCCGCGCCGCCCGGTTGTAGCCCACCCGCAGCCGGCGCTGGAGCATGGAGATGCTGGCCTGCCTGGTCTGGGCCACGATCGCCACCGCGCTCTCGTAAAGCTCGTCCTGGATCTCCTCAACCGCGCCTTCCGCTTCCTCGAATTGCATCCGCACGATGTTGGAATCATAGACCGGCCGGCCCTGTTTTTTCAAAACCTCCACCACCTTGTAGATCTCTTTTTCCGAAATGTAAGCGCCGTGCACCCGGATCAGGCGGCTGGTGCCGGGCGCCAGCCAGAGCATGTCGCCGTTGCCCAGGAGCCGCTCGGACCCGATCTGGTCGAGGATGGTGCGCGAGTCCACCCGGGAGGAGACCTGGAAGGAAATGCGGCTGGGGAAGTTGGCCTTGATCAGCCCGGTGATCACGTCCACCGAGGGCCGCTGGGTGGCCACGATCAGGTGAATGCCCGCGGCCCGGGCCATCTGGGCCAGCCGGCAGATGCTCTCCTCGCAGTCCCGCGCCGCCACGATCATCAGGTCCGAAAGCTCGTCAATCACGATCAGGATCAAGGGCAGCCGCTCGGTCGGCATCTTCACCTCTTCGGGCGAGCGCAGCAAGTCCTCCCGCGGGATCACCACCGTGCTTTCCTCTTCGGCCGAGCGCCGTCTTCGCTCGGGTTTCTTCTTGCCCGCCGGCTCCTTGTCCAGGAGCTTGTTGTAAGCGTCCACGTTGCGCACGCCGTGCTCGGCCAGGAGCGAGTAGCGCCGCCCCATCTCGCCGACGGCCCAGCGCAGCGCCGCGGCCGCCTCTTTCGGCTCGGCGATCACGCTGTGCAGGAGATGAGGGATGCCCTCGTAGACCGAGAGTTCGAGCCGCTTGGGGTCAATCATCAGCATCCGCACCTGGTCCGGGGTGGCGCGGTAGAGCACGCTCATGATCATGGCGTTGAGGCTCACGCTCTTGCCCGCGCCGGTGGCGCCGGCCACCAAGAGGTGCGGCGACCGGCGCAGGTCAAAGACAAACGGCTTGCCCACGATGTCCTTGCCCATGGCCATGGGCAAGAGCGACCGGCAATTGTCGTATTCCCGGGAGGTGATGATCTCCTTGACGTAAACCATCTCCCGCTGCTTGTTGGGGATCTCGATCCCGACCACGTCCTTGCCCGGGATGGGCGCGATGATGCGCACGCTGATCGCGGACATGGCCAGGGCGATGTCGTCGGCCAGGTTGGCGATCTTGTTGATCTTGACCCCCGCGGCCGGCCGGAACTCATACATGGTGATGACCGGTCCCGGCATCACCTCCACCACCTGGCCGGTGACGCCGAAATCGAGGAGCTTTTTCTCCAGGAGCCGCGCGTTCATGAGCAGGCTGTCGCGGTCCACCGGCACCGAGGCCTGCTCGTCGGATTCCAGCAGCTTGAGCGGGGGCAGCTTGAAGGCGCCGTGCCGCGCGTCAAAGTCAAACGCTTCCTGCTTGGGCGCTTCCTTGGGCGGAGCCTTTTTCTTCTCCGGCCGGGCCGGGGCGGAGATGACCGGCTCGGCCAGCGAGCGCGCCTGGAAGAGCCGCGCTTTTTCCACCCGGACCTCGGCCTTGCGGCGTCGGCGCTCCTGGACCAGGGTCCAGAGTTGGGAGACCGCATCGCCCAGCCGGTCCGCGGCCTGGCCCAGGGTGGAGAGCAGCTCCCGGAGCGAGAGGTTGCCGGCCAGCATCACCGCGACCAGGAGCAGGACCGAGGTCAGGGCATAGGCGCCGATCGGGTTCAGCGAATCGCGCAGGGACTTGGCCAGCACCTCGCCCAGCAGGCCGCCGGCCGTGACCGGCTGGCCGGCTTGAAGGAACTCTTTGGGCCAGAGCCCCAGCCAGGCGGAGAGAGCGAGGAGCAGCAGGAAAAAACCGGTCGCGCGCACCAAGAGCCAGACGCGGGAATGGCCGAAGATCGGCTCATCGCTCTTGAACCCTCTCCAATAGGCCAGCAGCCCGAGCAGGAACACGAAAAGATAGGCGGCCAAGCCAAAGCCCTGGTAAAGGATGTCCGCGAGATAGGAGCCGACCACCCCTCCGGCGTTGTGGATCCGGGCGACCTCGTCCTGCACGTGATTGAGCGAGGGATCGTTCGGGTGATAGGTGAACAGGCACAGAGCCCCAAAGCCGGCCAGGAAGAAGAGAAAGACCGCGCCGATCTCCCGCCGCAGCTTGTGCCACCTCGTTTCCGCTTCCGCTGGCTTCACCGCTAGTTAGTGCACAGTGCCAAGTGCACAGTCCTCCTCCGCTAACGAGTTGCCACGAGCATAGTGGCAAGTCCCAGCAACGCGCAATAAACGGCAAAGTAACTTAGCCGCGCTCGCTTCATCACCCGCATCATCAGCCCGATGCAGGCGTAACCAACTCCTGCGGCCATGAGCGGCCCGAGCACATACCCGGCGATCTCTCCGGCCGAGCCCGCCTGGATTTCGCCCAGGTGCTTAACCAGCGTGATCGCCGTGGCCCCGCCCACCGCCGGGATCGAAAGCAGGAACGAGAACCGCGCCGCGGTCACGCCCTCCACCCCGCAGAGAAGCCCGGAGCTGATGGTCGAGCCCGAGCGCGACAGCCCCGGGATCACGGCCAGGCCCTGAAACAGGCCGATCAGCAGGCTCTGCCCGATTCCGGGGTCTTGGCGTAGGGGCAAGGCATGCCTTGCCCCTACATTTTTTTCCCGGCGGCGGGCCGCGAATTCACCCGCCGCCAGCAGAACTGCGGTCCCGATCAGCGCCGCGCCCACGGCCGAGAGCGACTCGAACCATTTCTCCACCCGGTCTTCCAAGACCAGGCCGATCGCCGCGGTAGGGACCGAGGCGACCACCAGGCCGATGAGCAGCCGCCAGCCCGGCACTGGCTGATCGTTGCAATTTTCAGGGGTGCGGGTGCCCTCACCCGCACCCATTATATTTAGCACCAGGTCTTTCAAGTCGCGGTAGAAGTAAAGCGCTACCGCGACCAGGGTCCCGAAATGGAGAAGCACGTCCAGCAAAATCCCCGGCTGTTTAAACCCAGGCAGATAATGCTGGGCAATGGCCAAGTGGCCGGAACTGGAGACGGGTAAAAATTCTGTAAGTCCTTGAATTATCCCCAGTAAAACCGCTTGCCACACATACGCATCCATCGGATTTTAATTTAGGTTAAATTATACTAAAACTAGCCATAGTTGTCAACGAAAAAATGAGGCAAAAGCGCAAGATATTGGGGAAATTTTCTGGCGCCCACGCGATATGTTGAACAGGGCAATCGTAAAATCAGCCGTCCGGCCTTTGGCACGCTAGCGGGCGCGGGCGCTTGAGGGAGCCTGATCGGCCCAGGCCCAGGGGACCAGGTTCAGTTTCTCTGCGCTAAAACTTTGCGGCTGGATCAGCGCGGAAAGCAAAAAGCCCGCGGGGAAGTGTGTTATAATAGCACATTATGAATTCAGGCCCGGTTCCGGCCCGCTTTCCCTCGGATCGCTTGAGCCTCCTGACCGTGCTTTTAGTCGCTTGCGCTTATTACCTGCTGGTTTTCAACCGCGGCTTCAGTGCCGTGGACGAGGGCCATTGTCTCCTGCTCGTGGAACTATTCCGCAAAAGGTTCCTGCCCTACCGGGACTTTTACTTCCAACACACGCCCTTGAGCTTCTGGTTCCAGGCCATGCTCTTTGAGATCTTTGGCCCGGCCTTGATCGTTAACCGAATCTATAACCTCGTTCAATCCCTCCTCCTGATCTGGCTTTTTTGGGCGATCTCGCGCAACCTGGCTGCTCCACCCTATCGTGTCATCCCGCCAGTTATTTTCATTGGCTTCAGCCTGGGGTTTGCCCCATGGAACAATTATGCGGTTGATTCGGTCTTTGTGGATTTCCTGACCCTGGGCGCGCTGCTGCGGTTTTGCCGGACCCGCCGCCTGGCATGGCTCTTTACCGCGGGCTTGCTGGCCGGGATTTGCTTCTGCATCCACCAAAACAGCGGAGGGGCTGCGGCCTTCCTCACTATCTTCGCGGTTCTTCTCGTGGTCAAAGAGCGCGGCCGCCACGCTCCCTGGCTGGGTCTGGCGGGCTCCCTGGCCGCGGGCTTGATCGCACCCTTGCTGGTGCTGATCGTCTTTGCCCGGGATGGTCTCGCGCTCGAGTTCTTACAAGCCGCCTTCCTGGCCGGCGGAACCAAGTCCTGGGTCTGGAGACAGATCCCGCGACTGATCCTGCCCGCGCTGGCTCTGTTCGGTCTTTACCTGGGGATGATGATTCTGGCGGTCCAACAAATTTTCCGCCGACCCACCCGGCCGGCCTGGGGCTGGCTCGCCAGCCTCGTTCTTTTGCATCTGGCCGGCCTCGCGGCGATCCTCGCGTTCCAGAAAGGTCCGGTGGCCTTGACCGCGGCATCCTTGCTGACGCCGTTCGGGCTGGCGGCCTTGGCCCTTTATGCTTTAAGGTCGGATCGCGGGCTTGATCCCGGCCAACGTCGTGCAGTTCTGCTCAGCGCCGTCTTTGTGATCGGGATGATGGTTTTCGGCACCCTCTCCGGGTTCGACTTCGGACATAACCTTCTGTATGGGGTCTGGTCCCTGGTTCTCGTCGGCTATTTGGCCGAACGAGTGGTTTGCGCGGTGCCGGAGTCTTGGCGGAGCAAAACCCGCTGGGCGCTGGCTGGCGCGACCGCAACCGCGCTGCTCTCGGGAGTGGCGCTCAACCTGAACAATCCCCTCCCCCCGCTCTCCGTCGAGCCGCTTTATCAGCAGACCCTGCCCCTGAATCTGTCCCGGGCCCGGGGCCTCCGGGTGTCGCCTTTGCTCAAGGAAGAGGCGGAAGGCATCGTGGGCACGGTCCAACGGGAGACCCGACCCGAAGATCCCATCTTCGTTTTCCCAGTGGGAGGTATTTACTATTTCCTGAGCGACCGCCAGAGCGGGACCTATTGGACCTTCCTCTTCTTCGAAAACTTCTCCCGCCAGGACCAACCCCTCTTGATCGAGCAGATCGAGCGCGCGAAGATTCCGCTCGTGATCGTCACCGATCCGGAGGGCAGCCTGGGTTCCCTGCTCTATATCCGGGAGATTCAACAGGTGTATGGTTACATCCTGGACCACTACCAGCCGGGCGAGCGCTACGGCCGCTACCGGATCTATCGCCGCAAGCCTTGAAGAGTGAACAGTGCACGGTGCACAGTGGACAGTAATTGAAGAATGACAGACAAGAGAGACTCCACCGAAGCGCTTCGTCCTCCGCGAAGGCGGAATGTCTGTCCCCCTCCAAGTCCCCTAGAGTCTTTCCAATCTGCGGATCTCTTGTCGGTGGATGGTGTCAGGAGATGCGATAAGGTAAGATAGGCGGCAAGAGTCACTGAGAAAATGGAACCGATCACGGTCATCGGCGGCGGCCTGGCCGGCTGCGAAGCCGCGGCCCGAATCGCCGCGGCCGGGCTTCCTTGCCGGCTCCTGGAGATGAAGCCCCATCGCTTCTCCCCCGCGCACCAGTCCGAGCAACTGGCCGAGCTGGTCTGCTCCAATTCTTTCAAGTCCGAGTCTTTGACCAACGCCCACGGCCTGCTCAAGGCCGAGATGAAGCTTTTAGGCTCCCTGGTCCTGGCTATGGCCGAAGAGACCCGGGTCCCGGCCGGCTCGGCCCTGGCCGTGGACCGCGAGCGCTTCGCCGACCACATGACCCACGCGGTCGAGCAACTGCCCGGGGTGGAGATTGTCCGCGAAGAGGCCGCTTCGATCCCGGCCGCGGGAATCGTGATCGTGGCCACCGGGCCGCTGACCTCCGCGGCCCTGGCCCAGGCCGTCCGCGAGCTCTGCCACCGCGAGGCGCTCTCCTTTTACGACGCCATCGCGCCGATCGTCACCGCGGAATCCATTGACCAGAGCATCGCCTTCCGCGCTTCCCGCTACGACCAGGGCGGCGGCGACTACCTGAACTGCCCCATGACCCGGGAAGAATACGAGCGCTTCTACCAGGCCCTGCTGGCCGGCCGCAAGGTGCCGCTCCGCGAATTCGAAGCGCCGAACTATTTCGAGGGCTGCCTGCCCATCGAGGTGATGGCGGAGCGGGGGCCGGAGACCCTGGCCTTTGGCCCGATGAAGCCGGTGGGTCTGACCGACCCCCGCACCGGTCAGCGGCCCTACGCGGTGGTGCAGCTTCGGCAGGACGATTTGGCCGGGACCCTCTACAGCCTGGTCGGGTTCCAGACCCGGCTGGCTTACCCCGAGCAGGAGCGCATCTTCCGGATGATCCCGGGCCTCGCCCACGCCGAGTTCGTCCGCCTCGGCTCCGTCCACCGCAACACCTTTATCCATTCGCCCTCGCTGCTTCACCCGGACCTCTCCCTGCGGAGCGACCCGCGCCTCTTCTTCGCCGGCCAGATCACCGGGGTCGAGGGTTACCTGGAAAGCGCGGCCGCCGGAATCATCGCCGGCATCAACGCCGGCCGCCGGGCCTTGGGCCGGGAGCCGCTGGTCCTGCCCGCCACCACCCTGATCGGAGCATTAGTAAGATATGTTACAACTCAGCGCGAAGGCCCCTTCTCGCCCATGGCCGCCAACTTCGGCATCCTCGAGCCCCTCGCCGGCCCGGGGCCCAAGCACCAGCGCAAACCGAAACTGGTCGAGCGTTCCCTGGCCCACTTGCGATCCTTAATCTAACATTTGGGGTCTGACCCCAGATATTCAGCGCGCGCCCAGGATGGGGAAGACGTGGTCCTTGAGGTAATTGATCACCCGGTCAGCCTCCCGGTAGGCCTGCTCCTTGGCCGGGCCGGTGGTATAGACGTGCATGTCGCGGATGGCGGAGAGCCCGAGGTCGGTCTCGCCCATGAACATGCCGCCCAGGGTCAGCAGGTCGTCCTGCCCGGTTTCCTGGCCGGTGATCACGGCCCAGGCTAAAGTCCAGCCCCGGGCCACGTTGTCGAGGTTGTAGCCGCCGGCGCCGAGTCCGATCCAGCGGGGCGAGATCTGGTGAAGGATGGCGCAGATGTCGGCAAAGCCGTTGTTGGTCATGCGCAGATGGGTGAGCGGGTCGGTGGCCATGGTGTCCACCCCCAGGATGCCGATGACCAGGTCCGGCTGAAAAGCTTTGACCAGCGGCGGCACCACCTCGTTGAAGGCGTAAAAAAACACCTCGTCGTCGCTCATCTCCAAAAGCGGCACGTTCACGGTGTAGCCCTTGCCCTGGCCCGCGCCGATCTCGGTCTCGAACCCGGTCCCCGGAAACAGGCTCTTCCCGCTCTCGTGCAGCGAGATCACCAGCACCCGGTCGTCTTCATAAAAGGCGTCCTGCACCCCGTTGCCGTGGTGGGCGTCAATGTCCACGTAGGCCAGGCGCAGGCCCCGGTCCAGGAGTTTCCGGGCCGCGATCACGATGTCGTTGATGTAGCAAAAGCCCTCGGCCACTTCGTATCCGGCGTGGTGGTAACCGCCCATGGGGTTGAAGGCGAACTGGCACTCTCCGTCGGCCACCAGCTCCGCCGCCTTCCAGGTGGCCCCGGCCGCGAGCAGGTTCATCTCCAGCACCCCGGGAAAGACCGGGCAGTCCTGGCTGCCCAGCCCGAACTCCAGCATCTCCAGGGTGAACTCCCCGGCGTTCGCTTTCTCCAGCCACCGGAGGTAGGTCTCGCTGTGGGCGAGCTTGAGCTCTTCCCGCGGCAATGCCGTCGGTTGCACCAGCCGGGTGTCGGGATGGTCCAGCAGGTTAAAGCGGCGAATCAGTTCGTAACAGCGGTTGGCCCGGATCGGGTCGTACGGGTGCAGCGGGCTGAGTTTGTATTGGGCGAACTGCTCGGAGTAAATAAACGCGGACTTCATCATGGACCCACGAGCTCGGTGGCCTCCTTCTCAGAAGACCGGAAACGAGCGTTCCGAAAGAATACCATACCCCTCCGGCAGACTCAATCAAAAGCGAAAAGCCCCATGTTATAGCGACTCCCTCACCCCAACCCTCTCCCAGATGGAGAGGGGGCAGGCAAAAGCCCGGAGGCTTTCTACTTGGAGATGACCTGGGACCAGAAGGCCCGGAAGTAATCGAAGCCCGACCAGAGCGCGTAGAAAAAGGCGCCGTAGAAAAAGATCAGGCCCACCGCGTAAACATTCAGGCTGTGGCAGCCGAAGAGCGCCAGGGGAAACGGGACCGGGTAATAGACCAGGACGAAAAACAGGGAGATGACCTGGAACAAGGTCTTTTGTTTGCCGAGCCCGCTCGCCGCGATCACGATCCCCTCTTCCGCGGCGATGGCGCGCAGCCCGGTCACCGCGATCTCCCGGCAGATGATCAACACCACCATCCAGCCGGGCAGCCGGTCCAGTTGCACCAGCATGATCATGGCCGCGGTGATGAGCAGCTTGTCCGCCAGCGGGTCCAGGAACTTGCCCAGGCTGGTGACCAGGCCCATCCTGCGGGCGAGCAGCCCGTCCAGGTAGTCGGTGAAACTGGCGGCCAGAAACAGGAACCCGGCCAGGAAACTCCAGAGCCGGTCCCAGTCGGTTTCTATCGGCGCGGCCTGGGGGTGAAACCAATTGTGCTCCGCCGCGGGGGCCCGGACCAGGAGCAAGAGAACGATCAGGATCGGCACCGCCGCCACCCGGGCCAGGGTGAGGAGGTTGGGGAGGTTCCAGAGGGAATGGGTGACGCCGGTTTTAGTCATGAGCCGTGCCGGTGGCGGTCTGGGTTTCGCGGTTGGAGTTCTTGGCTTGCTCCCGGTAGAGGTCCCGGTATTTGAGCACTAGGCGCACGTAGTTCTGGGTTTCCGGGAAGGGCGGGATGCCCCGGTATTTGTCCACCGCGCCGGCCCCGGCGTTGTAGGCCGCGAGCGCCAGCCTCTCGTCATTCTTGTATTTCATCAGCAGGGTCTTGAGGTGCAACACCCCCGCGTAAATGTTCTCCCGGGGGTTGAAGGTGTTGCGCACCCGGTAGCGCTGGGCCGTCTCCGGCATCAATTGCAAAAGCCCCTGGGCGCCCTTGCGCGAGATCGCGTTCTTGTCGAAGTTCGACTCCACCCGCACCATGGCCAGCACCAGGGCCTCTTCCACCTCGTAGGTCGCGCACGCCCGGCTGATCAGCTCCTGGTAGAGCGGGTCGAGCTCAAACACCTCGGCCTCATAGTCCCCCTCTTTCCAGACCATCACCTTGTCGAAGTCCGGGGTCTTGCGCCGGTCGCTGAAGTGATAAACGCCGTTTTCGTCCACGTAATAATAGATCTCGCCGGCCAGGAGCAAGCCCGGAAGGAGCCCCAGCCAGAGGCCCGAGGCCAAGGCAAGCAAATTCCGCCAGGTGAAGGCGGCCCAGCTTGGCATTAGCATGATCGCTTTATTTTATCGGCTCATGCGATCATTGTCAACGAACACCTTCGTCTTTTCAAGGGGCTGCCCGTTCAAGCCCCTTGCTTTTTATAGGGCGTGCTTTCGGGTCTGCCGCCAGAAGCGAGCCAGGGCAATCACGGACCGGGCCACGTGGGGCACGGTGAAGAACTGGCTCTGGCCGTAGAGCCGGGGGAAATGGTGGACCGGGACCTCTTCCACTCGCAGGCCCGCGTCCGCAATCTTCTTCATCATCTCCACGCAGATCACCCCGGTGTCGGATTCCAATTTCACCTGGTCCAACACCGAGCGCCGCAGCAGCCGGTAGTCGCAGTCCACGTCCCGCACCTTTAGCCCAAAGGCCCGGCGCGAGACCAGGTTGTAGCCGAACCCCACCAGCCGGCGGAACCACGGGTCGGCCCGGTTCACCTTGTAGCCGTTGACCACGTCCACCCCTTCCCGCATGCGCTCGGCCAGGCGGGGCAGCTCGAGCACGTCGTACTGACCGTCGCCGTCGGTGTAAAAGATGAACTCTTTCTGCGCCGCGGCGAACCCGCTCCTGAGGGCGCCGCCGTAGCCGCGGTTGGTGTCGTGGCAGACCAGCCGGAGCCGGGGGTAGTGGCCGGCCAGCTCTTCCAGGATGGCCCGGCTGTTGTCGGTGCTACCGTCGTCCACCACGATCACCTCGTAATCGTCGGTCAGCCACCCCGCGGCGCGGAAGGCGAGGAGCACGAGCGAGCCGACGGTTCCGGCGTCGTTGTAGCAGGGGAAAAAAATAGAGAGACTGGAAAGTTGTTTGGCCGATTCGGGCATGAGCCTATTATAGGCAAAATGAAATAGCGCTGTAAATCGAAAATGGGGTCAGGTCTTCACATTTCACATAAGCCTTTTGACCTCGGGAGCTTTTGGTTAATTGTGAAATGTGAAGACCTGACCCCAATGGCTTTTAATCCAGGGGATTGAAGACCAGGCCGGAGATGGGCTTGGGAAAGAAGTAGGTGGACTTTTCCGGCATGATCTCGCCGGCCTCGGCCGCGGCCAGGATATCGCGCACCGGGGTGGGGTTGAGCAGGAACGCCGCCTGAAAGGGCGGCCGGCCGAGCGCGTCCAGGACTTTGTCATAATCGGTTTCATAGGTCACATTTTTTTCTTCCAGCAAAGCGCGGTGGTCAATGGCCAGGACTTCCTCCAGCACGTGCCCCTCGAGCAAGGTCACGTCCAGGCGGGAGGCGATCCCGGCCCGGCGGGTGCGGTGGATCTCGGGCTTGGTCAGGAGCCAATAGGCTTCGCCGCGGGCAAAGACCAGGCCGAAAGCGGACCGGCTCTGGCCGTGGGCGATCAGGGTCTGGACAAAGGCCTGGCGCGCCGGCCCGGGCGAAAGCGGCGAGGCCGGGACCGGGATGACCTCGAAGTCCTGGCGCAGCCGGCCGATCATGCCGATGAGCTTCTCCGGGGCCAGGCTGTGGAGCAGGCGGTGATAAGGAAGAACGATCAGGCCCGGGTCTTCGGCCGCGGTGAGGTAGGCCAGGGTCCATTCCGCGCCGGCCGCGAGCCGCGGCTCGCGGCTACGGATTTCCTCGAGGTAGCGCAGCCCGGTCTCGTAGCGGTGATGGCCGTCGGCCAGAAACAGCCGCCGCGGTTGGAAAAAGGCGGTGATGGCCTCGATCTGATCGGGATCCACGATCGGCCACATCCGATGGACCACCTCGGGCTGCTCGCGGCATTCCCAGGTCGGCGCCGGCAGCGCCCCGGGTTCGAGTCCGCGGAAAAGCTCCTGCTCCGGGTCGGTGAACAGGACAAACACCGGGCTGAAGCAGACCCGGGCCGAGGAAAGCAGGCGGAAGCGGTCTTCCTTGGCCGCGGCCAAGGTCCGCTCGTGCGGCAGCACCACCCGCTCGGAATAGGGAGTAAGCCGGAGCCGGCCGACCAGGCCCCGCCGCTGCAAGCGCCGGACCCCGGCCGGCGTTTTCAGGTCGAAGGCGAGGTGATAGAGGTAGAAGCGGGGCGCTTCCTCACGGACCAGAACCCGGTCTTCCAGCCACTGCCGGTATTGCTCGGCCGCGCGCAGGTATTTGTTGCGGCCGGGGTCGTCCTCGGGCAGGTCCTTGCCCAGGATCAGCCGGACCACGTTGTAGGGCGAGCGCCGGTGCAGCTCTTCCTGCAACGCCGGCGGGATGATGTCGTAGGGCGGCGCCGCCACCGCGCTCAATTCGCCCGCCCGCTCGCGGTTATAATGGACGCCCCGAAAGGGCGCGACGTCTGCCATGTCTAATTGCCGCCTTCAGTTGAGGTAAGGGGCGAGCATTCCCCGGGTAACCGCCCCTTCCCGGATCAGGCGCGGCTCTTCACCGCTGAGGTCCAAGACCGTAGAGGCTTTTGCTTCCGGCAAGGGGCCGGCATCCAAGAGCAGGTCCAGGCCGTGGCCCAAGGCCCGCGCCACCTGCTCGCTGGTGCGCGGCTCCGCGCCGCCGCTCAGGTTGGCGCTGGTGGCCGTGATCGGCGCGCCCAGAACCCGACACAACTCGCGCAGGAGCTCGACTCCCGGCACGCGGATGCCCAGTCCCGAGCCGCTGCCGAGCAGGACCGGCGGGACCAGGGGCCGGGCGGGCAGGATCAGGGTGAGGGGACCGGGCCAGTAAGCCGCGATCAGCGGCTCGGCCGGCTGGGGCACGCGCACCCATTTTTCCAGCATCTCCCGGTCGCTGACCACGACCGAGATCGGTTTCCCTGCCGGTCGTCCTTTGAGTTTGATCAACCGAGCCACCGCCGCGGTCTGGCGAATGTCCACCCCCAAACCATAGAGCGCCTCCGCAGGATAAGCCATGACCGCGCCGGCCCGGAGCCGAGCCACGGCCTGCTCGATCACCCGCCCCTCGGCACGGTCGGGGCGGACGGGGATCCGCTCCATCAAGCGCGGCCCCGGCGTCCGGTGGATCGGCTCTTGGCCCGGTTGGCCACCGCCTTCGCCTTCTTTACCACCCCCGCAACCAGGGCATGCTTGAACTCTTCCAGCCGGCGGGACAACTTGGCGTCGGCAAGCGCCAGGATCTCGGCGGCCAGCACCGCGGCATTGGCCGCGCCGGCCGCGCCGATGGCCATGGTCGCGACCGGCACCCCGGCCGGCATCTGGGCAGTGCTGAGCAGGGCATCCAGCCCTCCCAACTGCCCGGCGATGAGCGGCACGCCGATCACCGGCAGGGTGGTCCGACTGGCCAAGACCCCGGCCAGGTGCGCGGCGCCGCCGGCCCCGGCCACGATCACCCGCAGGCCCCGGGCCTTGGCCCGGCGGGCATACTCCTCCGCCCGCTGGGGCGAACGGTGGGCCGAGGCCACCGTGATCTCCCAGGGGATGCCCAGTTGCTCGAGATACTTCAGACAGGGCTCCATCGCCTCGTAGTCCGAGTCGCTTCCCATCACCACGCCGACCAGGGCCCGCACCATCGCTTATGCCTCCTTCAAAATAAGTTTAATAAACTATCATAGAACTCTTTGGCTCGCAAGGTTGCCTTCAGAGGCAGAACCTGATAAATTAAAACCAAGTTCCAGGGAGCATGACCGATGCCTGATGACCAATCGAAACCGCCGACCGGACCCCCGGCCGAGAGCGAGCCGGATCTTGATCTAGACTCGCTCCTGGAGACTTCCGGGGGAACTCCTCTCGGCTCGGCGCAGGATTTGCCGCCGGACTCCTCGATGGAGTTCGTGCTGGAGCCGACCGCGATCGTTCTCAACGACGCTCCGGTGGCGGATGAGCCTGTGGTCCAGCCGGCGCCGGCACCAGCACCAGCGCCGCAACCCATCCGGTGCGAGTTCTGCGGAACGGTTGACGAGAATCCCGCCGGCAAATTCTGCAACACGTGCGGCCGGCGCCTGACCCGGGCCATGCCGGCGCCGGCGGAGGGGACCGGCCCCGCCAAGAGATGCCCCCTGTGCGGACACCTGAACAAGCTCGAAGTCCGCGTCTGCGCGAACTGCGGCCAACTGATGCGGCTGCGGAACCTCTGACCCGACCGTCCCGGCCTGGAGAATTCCCATGAACCTGCGGCTGGCCTTCCGCCTCAGCACTTTCCTGATGGCGGCCGCGGGCCATCTCGCCCTGATTTTGACCCCGGAAATCCCGTGGCCGCACGCCCTGCTCCTCTTCGCGCTCCTGCTCGCGGCCTGGCTCGCGGAAACCGCCTCCTTCCGCCTCCCGGTCTCCTTCTGGAACTGGTCCCTGAGCCTGCTCCTGGTCGGGTGCCTGGTTTATGGCATCTGGTTCGCCGAGTTTTTTTTCAAGGCCGGAATTTACTTTGTCGCTTACCTGGCCGCGGCCCGCCTCTTCCAGCGCCACGCGCCCCGGGATTACTGGCTGCTGTTCCTGCTCACCCTCATGGAGTTGTGTGGCGCCTCCATCCTCACCATCAACCTGAGCTTCCTCGGGAGCCTCCTGCTTTACCTCGCCGCCGCGGTCGTCACCTTGATCCTGTTCAACCTGCTCGGGGAGGCCGAGCGCGCCGAAGCCCACGGCCAGGCCCGCCGGCTCCTTGAGCGGCCCTGGATCAACCGCGCCTTCCTGCTTTCGTCCACCGGCCTCACCCTCGGCCTGTTCGCGGCCACCCTCGCCATTTTTTTCCTCATCCCCCGGGTCAGCCGCACCTTTTTCCTCTGGAGCACCCGCGCCCATCCCCGCCTGTCCGGCTTCTCCGAAACCGTGAGCCTGGGCGAGGTGGGCAAGATCAAGCTCGATCCCACCCCGGTGATGCGGGTCAAGATCCGGGGCGATAGCGAACCCCGGGAAGGACTCCTCTGGCGCGGCAACGCCATGGATTACTACGACGGCTACTCCTGGCGAGATACGCTTCCTTACACGGTTTCATATTATCCTTACGGCACTACGGTCCAAGTCCGGCCCGCCTCTCCCTTAGCCGAGCAGGTGGTGCAGGAGATCTATTTGGAACCCACCGAGAGCGCGGTGCTCTTCACCCTCGACCGGGCCGAGGGCCTCTTCTTCCCCCGGCCCTTCACCTTCACCATCGCTCTGCTCACTCATGAAAATGACTATTACTCCCTGCCTCTCGCCACCCCGATTTACGACCGGCTCCTCTACCACGTCTATTCCCGCCCGCCCAACTACTCGGCCGAGAAGCTCCGCCAGGCCTGGGAGATAAACAACACCCAGGCCGTCCGCGACTCTTATGCCCCCGACCTCCAGCTTCCCCCCGGCAGCGAGCGGATCGCCGCCCTGGCCCGGGAAGTGGCCGGAAAGCGGAGCAACCCCTATGACCAGGTGATCGCGCTTCTGCGGTTCCTGGAAGAAAACTTCTCCTACTCCCTGGATCGGGTGCAGACCATTTCCGAGAACCCCCTGGAAGATTTCCTCTTCGGCGACCGCCGCGGCCATTGCGAATATTACGCCTCCGCCCTCGCCATCATGCTCCGCTCCCTGGGTGTGCCCTGCCGGATGATCGCCGGCTTCCAGCGCGGCGCCTGGAACAGCTTTGAGCACTACTATCTGGTGCGCCAGAGCGACGCCCACACCTGGGTGGAGGTCTTTTTCCCGGGCCTGGGCTGGCTGCCGTTTGACCCCACCCCGAGTTCTTCCATCACCTACGCCCAGGTCCCCACCCTCTGGACTCTCCTCACCGACCGGGTGGATGCGCTCCGCTACCGCTGGGACCGCTTCGTGGTGGACTATTCGTTGCTCGACCAGATCCGCGCCTTCCAGCGCGTCCAGAGCCGAAGCTTTCAGGTCAGCAACCGGCTGCTCCACCTGCCCGGCCGCGTCGCCCTGGTGCTCCGCGCCTGGCTCGGACTCCGCCGCCTGCCCTTCTTCCCCATCCTCGCCGCAGCCGCGGCTTTGCTCCTCCTCTATTGGGCGCGAGCCCGGTTTCGCAGCCGGCCGGCCGGCAAAAGCCCCCTCTCCCGAAGCAGGGAAGTCCAGGCCGCGCTCGCCCTCTACCGCCGCCTGCTCCGCCTGCTCAAGCGGCTCAAGCTCAAGCGCGGCGAGACCGAGACCGCTCTCGAGTTCGCCGACCGCGCGGCGGCGCGGCTTCCGGCCGCGCAAGGGCCGGTGCTGGCGGTGACCGAGCTTTACCACCGGGTTCGCTTTGGCGAGCGCCCGATGGCTCCGTCCGAGCGGGCCCGGGCCGAAGCGGCGCTCAGGCAATTGAAGAAGATGATCGCGGGGGCTTGAGGGAAAGCCCGGGCCGGGCTAGTGCTCGGTCAAGGCAAATTTGCGGAATGGGAATGTAGGGGCACGGCTTGCCGTGCCCAGGATCAGGGCCGGCGCAAGCCCCGCCCCTACCAAGAATTTATCCCACATTTATCGTTTGACCGAGCACGAGTATTGGCTTACTTTTTCCCCATCAACCCGCCCATTTTCATCATCATCTTGAGCCGCAACGGGAAAGGCTCGACGATAAAGGTGCCGTTTTTCTCGAATTCGAGGAAGGCTTTGGCTTGTTGGGGTTGGGGGATGGCGTCGAAAGCGGTTATGCCGTTGAGGTCGGTGAAGAGGCCGAGGAAGGGTTTGCCCCAGAGCTGCTCGACGAGGAGCAGGATGTTCTTGTAGTCTTTTCTCCAGTCCTGGAGCTTGAGTCCGAGCGGGACCAGGCCGTCGGTGGTGGTGAGCAGGTCGAGCTCGTGTTTTTTGTTCATGCGCAGGATCAGGCTGGTGAGGATGGGCAGGCCGGAGAGGTCGGGGTGCTTGTCGTCAAAGACCACGAAGACCACCGGCTCCAGGGCCGAGACCGCCATCTTGAGCATCGTATGCACGGATGAATACTTGACCTCCGGCAGCGGCCGGATGGGCCAGCGGACAAAGCCCCGGACCAGGACCTCTTCGCGCAGGCAGGCGTAAACCTCGAAACCCTGCTCCACCATGTTGCCGTCCAGGCTGAGCCGCGACTGGACCTGGTGCATGAAGCGGCGCATGGCCCCGTGCTCGAGACAAATGATGCTTTTCACCCCCTCGCGCCGGGCCAGGTCCTCGAGCTTGTCGAGCCCGGGAAAGTCGAAGTGGCGGAGCACGCCCTTTTCGCTGTGCACGGCCTTGAGGGCCTTGCCGCCCTGGTGGATGATGCGGAGCGAGGGCCGGGCCGGCCGCTTCTTGCGGTGGGGGTAAAACTCGCCGGCCACGAGCTTCAAGAGCCGCGACCAGTGGGTGGCGTCGAGGTCGAGAATCTGGATATTTTCAGCCAGCATGCGTCACCTCCAGGATGCGCACGGTGTAAGCGGGCATCGGCACCTCGACCTCGCCCCGGCCTTCCCAGCGCTCCCCGCTCTCGGCGTCGGTCAGAGCCTCCGCGCCCCGGAGCTTAACCAGCGCCACCTTGGGGTGGTCGGTGGGGTTGGCCACGAAGAGCACGCGGGTTTTCTGGTCCTGGTGGAGCACGGTGTCAAGGTCCGGGTCGTCGGCGGTGTAGTCGCGGCTGATCCCGGCGAGCTCGGCGATGCGGTGAAGCAGCTCGGTGGTGGCCGGAGGCCGATTCTTGCGGGAGGCGCGGGGCAGGAGCGCCTGGATCCAGATGACCCGGCCCTGGCCCACCGAATGTTCCTGGACCGGGAGATCGGCGGCCACCTTCACACCCTGGCCGAGCGCGTCCTTGAGCACAGTGCAGGGCTGCATGCGCTCCGTGAGCTCGGGCAGCCGGGGGCCGATGACTAAAGTGCCGCCGGCCTGGGCATAGGCCACCAGCTTGTTCTGGATCGGTGCGGCCAGGAAGCCGAAGGTGGGGAGCAGGACGAGTTGGTATGGCTGCAAGGCTTCCAGGGGCTGCTCGGTGTTGCCGGAGTTGAAGGTGATCTTGGCCCCATCCAGGCCCCAGAACAGCGCCCGGTCCATGAGAAAAGCGTCCATCTGGATGCAGTCCTCAAAGCCGAAGGTGTCTTCACGGCAATGCTCTTCAGGGTTAAGCAGGTCGGGCATCAGGAGCGGCACCGGGTCCATCAGGGTGGTCGCGTTTTGCAGGCGCTCGTAGTCGCGGTTGCTGAGTAAAAGCGCGGGCGCGACCTTATTGAGCTCGTTAAGCCGGAGTTTTTTCACGGTAGCATTGAAGCTCTTGAAAAACTCGGTGTACCCGGGCCGGGCCCGGCCGTCGCGGGCGATAGGCGAGCCATACCAGCGCTCGCGCTCGACCAGCATGTAGAAGTTGATGCCCTTGATCCCATGCATGAGCATGGCCGGGGTGGTGAACTTCTGGTCCTCCAAAGTGACCGGCGGGTTCCAGATCCAGCAGCCGGAGGAGAACTCGGGGATGCAGGGGAAGCGGGACAGCCCGGCGGCGAACTGGGCGAGCGACTTGAGGGCCGGGTAGCTAATGCGCTGGGGATACATGTCCGGTCCCTGGAAGTCCACGATTTGTTCGAGCCGGGTGTAGTTGTTGGGCGGCAGGTCAAAGCCGCTGGGGTAGTTGTGGAAGACGGGGATGCCGGTGATCCCCCGCTGGCGGAGCATCCCGGCCAGGCGCTCAAGCGCGTTCTGCATGTAGTATTCGCGGAACTCCACCCAGTCCAGGTAATAGGGCAAATCACTTTTCTCTTTGGCCGTGCATTCGCGGGCCGGGGGGACTTCGGTGAAGGAGGCGAAGCTTGAGCCGTAGAGGGCGTTGAGGGTATCGAGGCTCGAGTATTTTTGTTCGAGGAAGCGGTGGTAGAGAGTGATGGCGTCGGGGTGGTAATCGTGGTCGTAGGGGCTGGTGCGGAAGAAGTTCGAGAACTCGTTATCGGCCTGGATGGCGATGATCGGGCCCTGGGGATGGAGCCGCGGCTGGAGCACGGCGCCGACCGCGTCATACCAAAGCCCGACCTCCGCGTAGAAAGCCTCGGCCGCGTAGCTGGGCGCCGGCCACATCTTGGGCGGCACCGGCATCCAGACCGGGTCGCCGTCCACCGAGCGGGACAGGCACTCCGGCAACTCCAGCACCCGGCGGGGGTAGCCGAAGTAGGTGATCTCGGCGTTGATGTGCGGCCCGGGCCGGACCAGGAGTTTCAGCTGGCGCTCCTGCACCAGCTCGAGGAATGCCGGGAGGTCGCGGGTGGGCTTTTGCTGGCCGAAATCGAACTTGCCCTTGGTGAGCTCATGGGCCGACCAGGGGATGTAGGTCTCCACCACCTCGAAGCCGAGGTCTTGGACCCGGTCGAGGATTTTGGTCCACTTGCTCCGCTCCAGGCGCCAGTAGTGCAACGTCCCGCTCCACAGCGGCAGGAGTTTGCCCTCGAGCATAAGACCGTGCTGGCTCACTTCAATCGTCATAGGTCCTCTTTCCGCAGGGTTTGACCTTGCTTATAGCCCAAGCACAAGGGGCTGTCAACCCTGGAAAGGTGGCGGCAAAAGGTGTCAGGTGTCAAGTGGCAGGTGTCCTGACCGTCGATCACTTTTTTCGGAAAGAAAACCGCAGATTTCGCAGAGTTCCGGGTTCGGCCAGAAGCAAGCGGCTAAGAAGGTTCTGCGTAATCCTAAAAAATTTTTTCCCCTGGCCGCGCCAGCCTCGCCTGGGGCCAGCCGGGGAGATGAGGACCGATTCCATAGATAGAATTTTCCTGACCCCGGTCCTGATTCTGCGGAATCGGTGGTTTTCTCTTAATAAAAAATGATATACGGTCAGGCAGGTGTCAAGTTTACAGATCTGAGGTCTGATGCCTGAGGCCAAAAGCCTCTGCCTCATATCTTACTCGGCCTACCGACTATTGTTTACTTGCCTACTGGATTCGTTCACGTGCACGTTCACGGGGAAGAGGACTGTGCCCTGGATCAATAATAATACCAGATGGTGCGGTAGGGGGAGAGGCTTTCGCCCTGTTTTTTTAGATCTTCGAGGTATTCCCAGATCGAGACGTCCACGAAGTAATAAGGCGGCACGTTCTCCAGGTTTTTTTCCCAGGGGTGGAACTCGTAGATGCGGGAGCCGTCGGCGCGGATCATGGCCAGCCGGCGGTCTTGCCAGGCGCGGAGGTGGTTTTTGCCCAGGCGGGGCAGGTTGAAGACCGGCTCGTCAGTGCGGTCGAGCCCGGGCGCCAGCCGGGCCTCTTCCTTGCGCTCCTGCAGGATCCGGGCGATGGGCACCCGAAAGCCGTGGGTCTCCTCCTTGCCTTTCATGTTGAAGTTGTAATACGGGTCCACCCCGATCAGGCGCAGCGCCCGGCGCAGCGCCGCGGTCTCGAAGCGCCGGCTGTTGAAGCGGGTGAAGACCTGCTGGTTGTAGAGGCCGATGCCGGCGCGGCGCACCCGGGCGATGGCGGCCGCGGCCTCGGGCGTGGCCTCGTAAGGGTGCTCGAAGTGGGTGACCAGGGCGACCTCCCGCCGGCCGGGCGCGTGCAGCCGGGCCAGGAGCCGGACCAGTTCCGGATCGAGGCGCTGGGGCAAGACCGCCGGGGTGCGGGTGCCGATGCGGAGCCGGGTGATATGGGGCAGGTTGGCCAAGGGCTCGAGGATGCGGCGGAGCACCGGGGTGGCCAGCACCAGAGGGTCGCCGCCGGTGATGAGCACCTCGTAAATCCCGGGCCGGCCGGCGAACCATTTCACCGCCCGATCGAGCGCCGGCTTGGAGGCCAGCGCGCCCGGGCTCAGCACCTCTTCCACCTCCCAGTTGCGCTGGCAATAAACGCAGATCTGGGAGCAGGTGTTGTAGGGCTTGAGGATAGCGATACTCGGGTAGCGGCGGGTGATCAGCTCCTGGGGCGAGGTGTCGGCCTCCCGCATGAAGTCGAGGCTCTTCGGGTCCTCGCGGCTTTGCACCACGTAGTTGACATATTCCAGCGAGGGGATCACCTGGGCGCGCACCGCCTGGTCATGGGGGCTTCCGGCCTCGGGGTCCATCAGGGAAACGTAATAAGGCGTGATCCCGAAGGGGACGCGGTGCTCGCGGCTGGCGCGGATGCCCGCTTGCTCTTCGGGCGAAAGCTCGATCAGCCGGCCGAGGGTCTTCTCGTCGCGGACCACGTGGCGGAGCTGCCAGTGCCAGTCGCGCCACTGCCTGGCCGTGGCCTTGAAGACCCGGCGGATGCGCCGGACATTGGTTTGGCGGAGCTTGATCACCTCCGGCTCCAGACCGCTCTGGTAACGGGCTTCAAAGGCCAGCATCTCCTCGGCCAGTTGGTCCAGCGCCTCGGAGCGTAGCCGCGCCGCCCGGCGGCCGGTCTCTTCTTCCCAGCGGGTGGCCGAGCGCTGCTTGCGGTAGATGCCGGACCGGGCCACGACGCCCCGGAAGAGGTGGCGGAATTCTTCGACAAAGCCGGGGGTGACTTCTTGGCCGACCTTGACCTTGCCCTGCACCAGGTCGTGGAGGATTTTCAGCGAACTTTCGTTGGTGGCGGCTTCCATCAGGGGCGAGATCACGGAGCGGAAGACCCGGAGGCATTCGCGGGTATTGGCCCGCTCCAGGGGAGAGATGCGAATTCCCCAGCGCGAGAGCAAGCGCCGCTCGCACCGGTAAAGGTATTGATACAGCCGTTCCCGGGCCTGCTCCCGAAAGGAGCTTTGGGCAAGGATCTGGTAGATCTCGGGGTTGGACTGCTTGAGCCGTCGGAGCCAGCTTTCATGCAAAGGAATATGGTGATGTTGGAGACCGGCCATGATCGTTTCCTTGCTCTTGGCTTATAAACCGAGGATAACCCATCGAACCGCAAATGTCCCGCCCGGGAACCTTTCCGGTTACCCGATGTCTATTTGAAGAGCCGAACCTTTTCATCAGGGGGCCTTCCCGCGGGAAGGCCCTCGCTTTTTGATGGAGAGAGGGAACGAAAACCGAAGGCAAGGGCACGGAGCGCCGCTCGGCTGAGCTCTCGGCCGAAGCCGCGGCCTAAAGCCGCCCGACACCCCGTGCCCCGCCAACGTAATTTTGACCCGAGCCGCGGAGATGCCAGCCGTGGATTAGAGCTTGGTAAAGAGCATAATGATCGAGACGACCAGGGTGTAGATGACCAGGGATTCGATCAGGACCAGGCCCAGGATCATGGGCACGAACATCCGGTCCGCGGCCCCCGGGTTGCGGGAGATGCCTTCCAGGGCCGAGGCGGCGGTGCGTGCCTGGGCAATCGCCCCGGCCGCGCTGGCGATGGCGATGCCAAAGCCGGCGGCGAGCAGCCCCAGCGCCCGGCCGCTGGTATCCGCGGCAGCCGCGGCCTCATGCTCCTGGGCCAGCGCCGCGGCGGCGATCAGGAAGATGAGCCCTCCCAGAATCCCCATTACCGTCCATTTCCTCCACATCTGATTGCTACTCCTTTCTTGTCTTTAGTCCTTCGAGACCCCGCGTTAAAGGGCCTCGGGTTTCCCCTGCTCGCCGTGCTCCTCGTGCTCTTCGGCCTCGTGCACGGCCAGGGAAATATAAATGATGGTCAACAGGCTGAAGATGAACGCCTGCAAGAGACACACGATCACCCCGATCCCCATGAAGATGGCGGGGATAAAGGGCGCGGTCAGCATCAGGAAGATCGAGATCACGGTGTGGTCGGCGAACATGTTGGCGAAGAGACGGATGGAGAGCGAGAGGATGCGGGCGAAGTGCCCGATCAGCTCGATCAGCAGGTAGATCGGGCTCATGATGATGAGGATCAGGGTGGGCGGCCAGACCGGGCTGATGAAGTGGTGGATGTATTTGAAGCCGTGGACCTTGATGCCGTAGTAGTGGGTGGCCAGGAAGACGATGATGGCCATGCTGGCGGTGGTGTTGACGTTGTCCGTCGGAGGGGCGAAGAAAGGGATCAGCCCGAAGAAGTTCTGGAGCAGGATCCAGATCCAGAGGCCGGCGACTAAGGGCACGTAGGCGCGGTACTTGGGGCCGATGATGTCGCGCATCAGGCCGACGATGTATTCGATCAGGAGCTCGAAGAGGTTGCGCAGGTCGAAGCTTTCCCGGGGCAGGATGTCGCCCCCGGCCAGGGCCATTTGCCGGCGGAAGGCGAAGACCAGGCCGAGCATCAGCAAGAACACCAGGCCGGCGTGGAAGATGGGCACGTATTGGAAGAAGGCGCCGTAGAGCGGCGGCGTGCCATGTTGCGGGAACAACAGACCGGCAATGCTGAAGCCGTGCATCACTTCTCCTCTGGGCCCGGAGGCAGGTTCCTCCGGAGCCGAATATAATCCACCACCGACATCCCCGCCACTGCGAGGACCGCGGCAAAGATGCTTAACAGCCCGACCAGCAGCGGCAGCGCGTCCACCGCCCGGGAATAGATCAGGCCCACGATCAGCCCGAAGAGCAGGAGCGACTTCATCGCGTAGGCCGCCCAATACCTTTTTTTCCGCGCCCGCAGCACCTTGCCCACCAGCCCGGCCACCACCAGGAAGTTGAGGTAGGTGATGGCTCCGCCGCCGGCAATGCCCCAGGCAAAACGGGCCGAATGCATCCGCCAGCCGATCAGCGCCGCCAGCGCGGTATAAACCGTAAGCGAGATCTCGATCCGCCGGACAAAGGCGCTCTCCGCCGGGTTCCTCATCCGGGACCACCCTTGCCCTCATCATCCAGGGGCTTTTGCAGCCGGCGGATCAGCCGCGCCAAGGCCCGGCCCGCGGCCGCCAGGCCGCAGACGCTGAGAAAGAGCAACAGCCAGGGTGCGGTTCCGAGCTTGCGATCCAGGTAGTAGCCCAGGCCGATGCCGATCCCGACCGCGGCTCCCATCTCGATCCCCACCGCGCTCAAGCCCAGGAGCACACCGAGGGAGCGGCGCCACGAACTCTGCTCCGAGGCAGGACCCCCTCCCTGAGGCCATGGACCTGATAGTTTAGGCGATCCCGGCACGGCGCTGACTTTCCATCGTCCGGGGGGTAAAAAACCGGAAGGGAACGACCGGCACTGTCTGAAAAATCAGCGAACTTTTACCACACCCGGAACGGCTTGTCAATCTTTTTTTCATCCGGCGCTTGGAGGCCCTCGGCCGAGGGATCAAGTTTTCGCGTCCCCGAAGCAAATCCCCATGCTCCGCGCCACCTTGACCAGGGTGCCGTCGGGATAGACCTTCTTGGTCTCGCCGATGGCCTCGGTGATGGACACCCCCACGATGGCCGTGCCCTTGAGCGCCACCATCTTCCCGAACTCGCGCCGGGCGATGAGGTGGACCGCGGCCTCTCCGTAACGGGTGCCGAGGATGCGGTCGAACTCCGTGGGCGAGCCGCCCCGCTGGACGTGGCCCACGATCATCACCCGGGTCTCCAGCCCGGTCCGCTCCTGGATGATCGGAGCGAGCTTCTGGGCCATGCCGCCCAGGCGCACGGTGCCGTCGGGCGAGCGGTCAATGGCGCTGATGTCTCCCCCGATCGGGGCGGCGCCCTCGGCCACCACCACGATCGAGTAGTTAGCGCCCCGGCGCTGGCGGTCGAGCAGGTGCTCAGAGACCCGGTCAATCGAGAAGGGGATCTCGGGGATGAGGATGACGTGGGCGTCACCGGCGATCCCGGAATGGAGCGCGATCCAGCCGCAGTGCCGGCCCATCATTTCCACCACCATCACCCGGTGGTGGCTCTCCGCGGTGGTGCGCAGCTTGTCCAAGACCTCGCTCGCGGTCCGGACCGCGCTGTCAAAGCCGAAGGTCACGTCGGTGGCGTTCAAGTCGTTGTCAATGGTCTTGGGAACCCCCACCACCGGCATCCCCTTCTCGAAAAAGCCCTGGGCGATCTTTTGGGTCCCGTCGCCCCCGACCACGATCAGGGCATTCAGCCCCAGGTGATCGAAGTTCTCCATCACCCGGTCGGAATAGTCCACGATCTCCTTCTTGCCGTCCTTCTCCCGCTCCCACTTGAAGGGGTTGCCCCGGTTGGTGGTGCCGATGATGGTGCCGCCCCGGGGCAGGATGTCCCGGACCGTCTCCAGGGTCAGGGGCATAATCTGGTCGGGGTAGATCAGCCCGGCGAAGCTGTCCTTGATCCCCAGCACCTCCCAGCCGAAGCTGTTGATCGCGGTGTAGGCCACCGCCCGGATCACCGCGTTCAGCCCGGGGCAGTCGCCCCCCCCGGTGGAAATGGCAATGCGCCGGATGGGTTTTTCGGTCATGGCGTTCTCCTTGACCCAGTGGTCAGTCGGGAATTTCTAATCTGATTAAAATAGTTCTATTCAAATGTGAAAAGTAAAGTAAAGTCCTGGCCCCATTCTTTAGTTCTCATCTCGTGCCGCTCTTTGTCAGCCCGCCTTCATGCTCCATCAAAGCCCGCGCTACAATCAAGCCCCCGGCTCTTTCTTCTGAATCTTCTCAACGAGAGCAGATTATACTTGACATTTACGGGCAGGTATCCAAACCTGCCCTACGCTGCGTTTGTAGGGCGCGATTGGATTCGCGCCCGGAAAAAGTGTCAATTATATTTTGCTCCGCTCTTTCGCCCGTCCGCTTTCAGGCTCCATCCAAGCCCGCGCTGCCATCAAGCCCCCGGCTCTTTTTCCAAGATCTTTTCAAGCTCCGCAATCAGGGGCGGGAGATCCAAGGTGATCGTATCCCAAACCAGATCGAGATCAACCTCAAAATAGACATGGACCAAGCGGTGTCTCATCCCCACGATTCGAGCCCAGGGAATCTGCGGAAGTTTGCTTCGCGTCGCCTCGCTGACGTGGGCCGCGGCTTCGCCGACGACTTCGATGCATTTGACCAGGCCCAGCATCCAAACCCGGTCCTCGTCCAGATCGGAGCGGCGATGGCCTTCAGCCCCTTGAATAGCTTCTTGCGCAAATTCGAGCATGTGCCGCAGACGAATTGCGTCATCCTTGACCATACTGAACCTCAGCGGTTCGCACTACCTCATCGCGGAAGTAGCGGCTCAGCTCCGCGGGAGTCCGGAGGTCAACCTTGCGGCCCAGCATGTCCGAAAGTTCCAGCTCCAACCCGGCCATGCCCAGCAGGCCGATGCGATGCCCCGGCTCAAATTCCACCAGCATATCAATGTCACTTTCCGGCTGGAAGTCCCCCCGCAAGATTGAGCCAAATAGCGCCAGCTTTCTGATACGGTGCTGGCGGCAGAATTCCGCGATCTTGTCCTTGGGAATTTCAACGCCGTGATAGGTCATGGCTGGCTCCGCCGGCTCAAGGCGCCGGCTGGACGTGGCGTTCCGCGGTAAGCTTCGAGCGCGCGATCCAACCCTCCACCTCGACCAGGCCCACGGTCCGCACCTTGTAGAAGCCGCCCTTCTGTTTCAGGTATTGCAGCCCCGCGCCCTGGCGGACCTTGGCAATCGGCTTGCCCCCCGGCGCGCTCAACAACTCCGCGCTTTCCGCGGCCACCCGGTAATCCACCCAGGGCGCACTCTCGCCTTTCAAGCCCAGGGGCACCGCGTCGGCCGGGGCCGGCACGTGCACGGTCTGGAAGTCAATGCTGCGCACGCAATCCCCGGCCTCGCGCTTGGTGTCGTTGAGCACGAGCGCGACCTCCTCGAAGTTGTCCAGCACCACCAGGAGCTTGCGCGCGCCCGGGGCCGAGCCGAAGTAAGCGCCCTCGACCACCTCGCCGGTGAGCAGGGTGACGCGGATATCCCCGGGCAACTGCAAAAAGTAGGGCTGCCGGCCGGAGGGGTTGTGATGCCAGTTCAACTCGATCCGCTGGATTTCGACCAGGGGGATCAAGCGGCTTAAGCCTTCCGCGGGCACGAAAAAGCCCAGGCTGTCCTGGCCCTCCACCGGCTTGATCTGGCCGGTGAGGGTGCGGCCGTCCACGAACTCGACCGTGCCATACAGAGCCTGGGCCGAGAAGAGCGGCAGGAATAAAGCCAGGGCCAACGCGGCGAGGATCCGGGAAATCTTCATGGTCTTCCTCCTTGCGTCATTCTTTCCATTTCACCTTACTGCGGTCCATCTCCAGGGCATAGATCATGGCCTGGCCCAGGTTATCAAAAGTCCGCACCTTGGGCAGGTCGTCCACGTCCACCGGGCTGGTGGAATCCGGCATCACGTCGTATTTGGCCTTGTCTTTGTGGCCATAGCGGACCACCACCACGAACAACTCGCCCCGGAAGCCGGCGACTTTTTCCCGCTTGCCCATCATCACGATTTCGGCCGCTTCGCCCTTGTATTCGATCCGTTTCTTGTCGCCGTCCGCCATTATCCCCTCACTTCCGAAAGCGGTTGAAATCCGGCGCCCGCTTTTCCAGGAACGCGGTCATGCCTTCCACCAACTCCGGACTGCCGTAGGTGGCCCCCAGCATCTCGATGCCGTGGGTGAAGCTGGGATGAAGCTGGTCGGCCTCGAAATTGAGGCTCACCTTGGCGATGCGCAAGGCCTGCGGGCTCATGCCCAGGATGCGCTCGCACCACTCCTTCACCGCCTCCTCCAGGGTCCCGTCCGGAACCACCTTGTTGATCCAGCCCATCTCCAGGGCCTCGCGCGCCGAGTAGCGCTGGCAGAGAAAGATGATCTCCTTGGCCTTCTTGTCGCCCACCAGCCGGGGCAGGAACTGGGTTCCGGCCAGCACCGGCGTGCTGCCCACCGTCGGACCCACCTGTCCAAAAATAGACTTTTCCGTAGCCAGGGTCAAGTCGCAGACCAGGTTGAGCTCGTTGCCCCCGCCCAGGCAGTAGCCGTCCACCGCGGCGATCACCGGCTTAGGCGCGGTCCGGATCAGTTGGAACACCCGGAAGAGCCGATGGACAAAGATCCGGCCGGTCTCCGGCGCGAGCCCCCGCATCTCTTCGATGTCCCCGCCCGAGCAAAACGCTCTTCCCCCGGCGCCGCTGAGCACGATCACGCCCATCGCCCGGTCTTCGCCCGCGTCCTGCAACGCTTCGAAAAGCTCGGTCAGGGTCTGGTTGCGAAAGGCATTGAACACCTTGGGCCGGTTGAGCGTCAACCGAGCGACGCCTTCTCTCTTCTCATAAAGGATGTCCTGGTATGCCATCTTGGCCGCCTTTTCTCCTGAGGGAAGCTGCCCTGCGCATAAGCGCGGGAAGAAAGCGAGACCCCGGTCCCTCAGGGGGAAGTGATTTGCCGGAGCCTCTCCAAATCGTCTTCGGCCCGGTCCTCCTGGCCCAGCTCGCGGTAGAGAAGGGCGCGATTTTTCAGCGCCTGGATTTGATCGGGGTTGAGCTCCAAGGCGCGATTGAAATCGGCCAGGGCCAGATCCGCTCGACCCTTCATCCGCCACGCCAGCCCTTCGCCAATGTAGGCCTCGGCAAAATCGGGGTTAGCCGTCAAGGCCCGGCGGTAGTCCTCCAACGCCCGGTCATACTCGCCTTGCTGCGCATAGGCATTGCCTCGGTTGTAGAAGGCCTCGGCATAGCGGGGTTTGAGAACTAGGGCCCGGGAATAGTCCGCCGCCGCCTGCTCCAGCCGGCCCTGGTCCGCCTGGGCATTCCCTCGATTATTATAAGCTTCCGCGTATCGAGGGTTAAGCTCTACCGCCCGGGTGTAATCCCGAACCGCTTCTTCATAATGATTCAGCCGGCGGTAACAGTTCCCGCGATCATTGTAGGCTTCCGGATAATAAGGATCAAGCTCGAGGGCTTTGGAGAAAAAAGGAATCGCCTGGTCGCATTGCTCGCGGTAATAATGCACGTTCCCCAGGCCGATGAACGCGTCCGCATTGGGCCGAATCTGAAGCGAAGCCTGAAATAATTGCCAGGCCCGGTCGGTCTGTCCATCCCGCAAAGCGATTTCCCCGAGGCCGTTATGGGCCTCGGCCGACTTGGAACCGAGCGAGATGGATTTTTCGTATTCGATTTGGGAGCGCTGATACTGCCCGGCATCCAGATAGGCTTTGGCCAGATTCACGCGGCTGCGGACCTGGAAAGGGGACTTGCGCACACAATCCCGATAAAGCCCGAGATCGGTCTGCCAGACCTGGTTCCGGACGAGAGTGCTCGTCAGCAGGAAGAAGAGGATGCTGGCGAGCAGGAACGATCGAATTCTCGAGAAACGACGGAGACTTAACACCAGCGCGACCGCTAAAGGAGTGACCACGGCCAGGGAAGGCAGGTAAAGGCGATGCTCAAAGAACAGGTCCAGAGGAAGGAAAGAGGATTCGAGAAACAAATTGCCCAGATACCAGAGCACGGCGAAACTGAAGAAAGGACGGGAACGGGCAAAACGCAGGCTGACTCCGAGTAACGCCGTCCAGAGCAGGACCGCGGGGAGCGTGGTCCAGGGATGAAACAGCGAGGTCGAGATGGCGGGGTCGTGTTCCAAACTGAGCCAGGACGGCAAGGGCCAGAGGATCAGAACTACATAGTGGACCAGGACCCGCGCCTCGGTCATCAAGCGCTCTGCGGGCGTGAACAGAGAGCTTTGAAAGGAGCGGGCCAGGAGGCTCCACATCTCGGGCCGAAGATAGATCAGTCCCAGAACCCCGAAAATGCCCAGGGTCGCGGCCAGCGCCCGGGCCCGCCTCCGGAGAAAGGCGAAAGAACCCTTTTGGAAAAAGCAAAATTCATAAAGGATGAGCAACCCGGGCGTCACCACGGCGATTTCCTTGGAGCCGAGGGCCAGCACCCAGGCCAGGACGGCGGCGGCGTAGAGAATCCGCTTGCGCCGGGAAGAAACGGCTTCCCGGCCGGCCGCGTAAGCGGCCAGGGCGACCAGGGATAAGCTCGAGGCCAGGACGGTCTGGCGCTGGACGATATAGGTAATCGCCTGGGTATGGATCGGGTGCACGGTCCAAAGGGCCGCGGCAGAAAAAGCGGCCAAGCTGGAAGACGGCTCGGCCAGTCCGGCCAGCCGAAGCGTGCGGCGGATCCAGGAAAAGGCCGCCAGGGTCGCCGCCAGATGAAACAGCCAATTCACCAGGTGGTAAGCCCAGACCTGCTCGCCGCTGAAATAATAATTCAGCGCAAAGCTTAAATTGGAGAACGGACGGTTCTGTTTCCGGTCCTGGACCATGGCCTGGACCAGGGTAGAGGGGGTCAAGGAATTAATCCGAATGAAGTAATTTTGCGTGATATTGGTGGTATCGTCCAAGTGCCATTCGGCCTGAAAAGAGTTGGCATAAGCCAACCCGGCCAGCACGGCCAGGAACACGGCGGCGCCGAGAGTTTGCCGGCGCGGGCTCGAGAGCCACCCGGCCGGGCCCGCCGGGCGTTCCATATCGGTCGGGGCCGGGCCGGCCGGGACCAGGCCCGGGGTGCCGAGCGGCTTTTTCTTGGTTTTGCGTTTGGCCATGGAGATGCAGGGAGAAAAGCTTTGACGTTCTAAGCAATGGCCGGATTCAGGCTCAAGTGAAAATCATCCATCACGTTGGCTTTGCTCCCGAGCTGCGAGGGGGAACTCATGATTCTTCTTTCATTTCCATGCTAGAGCAAAGAGACCGGTTCTGTCAAATCGGTTACGGTTTTTCCGGAAGCGGCGCTCCGGCCTTGGCCGCGGCTTCCTGCCGCAACCGCTCGAGCAGCCGGGGGAGCTTGGGGTGGTCCGGGATCAGGCGAAAGGCCGCCTCGGCCAGGCCTAAGCCCTCTTGCGGCCGGGCCATGTTGACGCCCACCTCGACTGCGGCCCGGTAATAGGCCTCGCCCAGGAAGCCCTGGCCCAGGGACTCCTGGTAGCGCCGTGCCGCCTGTTGGTAATCCGGCCTCCAGTTTTCCGGCAGGGGCACGACGCGCTTCTCGGCCAGGGCCAAGAGGACCGATTGGGCCAGGAGCGCCTGACCCGCCAGGGTGGGGTGGCAGTGGTCGAGGAAAAGGTCGTTGCCCGGAATCCGGTCCTTTGCCGCCGCGGTAAAAAGCGAGAGCGCGTCGGCCACGATCGCGCCCCGGGCCGCCATCTCCCGCACAGCCGCGTTCATTTCCGGGAAGGCCCGCACCGGCCAGGCGTCGAGTTGAACCGCCCACCAGAAATCCAGTTCGGCCATTTCCGGCCGGCCCTGCTCCAGGAGCGCCCGGCCCCTGGCGTATTGCAAGGCGGCATAGCCGGAATCCAGCTCCATCGCCCGATCGAATTCGAGCACGGCCGCGGCCGAGTCGCTCTCGGCCAGGAGCGAAAGGCCGCGCTGATAATGGGCCTCCCATTGTGCAGAGGCCTCGGGGCTCAATTGCTTGCCGTGTTGGGAGCGATAAGGCGGGAAATCCTTCAAGTTCGAGGGCAAAGTCAGAAACACCACCGGGACGTTTCGTTCCCGGCAGAGGCGGACGATTTTTTCCAAGTTGTAGCGATAGTGGTCCAGGGTGAGGGCGACTTGCTTGGAATCGCGGGAGTATTTTTCCCAGGCGACCTCCTCCTTGAGCAACGGCGCCGGAGAGGGCCGCAACGCCGTCACCGCCTGCCGGAGCTCTCGGTAAAGCCGGAGCCGGTCCAGGCAAGAGCGGACCGCGGTCAGCGCCGGGCCGGCCTGCTCGCGCTCGCCATAGATCCGTTTTTCCAGGAACTCGTTGTGGCCGGTCATCACCACCACCAGGTCCGGCTCGTAGTTCAAGACCTCTTCCACCACCCGCGCCACCCGGTAGCTGGCATAACCAAAGCCGCCGGCATTGATCACCTGGTGCGGCCGGCCGGGCTCAAGCAGATCAAGCCCGACCTGCAGGAACCGGGCAAAGGAGCCGGGCTCGAAAAAGGGGAAGCCGAGCGCGCTGCTGCCGCCGGCCACGAAGACGCGGTAGCTGGCGGCGGGTTTGGGGGCGGGAAAGGAGACTTCGTTGAAAAACGGCTGGTGGCGGGGGTTGACCTGGCAGCGCGCCTCATTGCCCTGGCCGACCTTGACCAAGAACGGGTGGCTGCCGGCAAAGCCCACGAACGGGTCCGGCTCGAACGCGGCCGCCCCGAAGAGCCGGAGCCCGAGTTCGAGGCCGGCGAGGACGAGCAAGGACAACCCCAAAGCCAGGACCGGGAAGAGCAGCCGGCGCGAGGGTTGGGGCAGGCTCATGGACCAAAGTTATCACGCTCCTTGCCGGAGGGTCAAGAAAGAAGATTGAACCAGGGAGAGAAAAGAGAGCCTTGCCTGGAGATATTCTTACGCTTGGGCAATATCGTCGCGGGTGCTGCGCTTGACCCGGTACATGGCCTGGTCCGCCAGCCGGATCGCGTCCTCTTTGCTCTTGGCATCCTCCGGGAAGGTGGCGATGCCGAACGAAGCGGTAATCCGGATGTTGAGTTTTTCGCTTTTCAGGAAGACGGTCCCGTTGAGGGCGTGGCGCAGCCGCTGGGCCACCAGCAGGGCTTCCTTTCGGCCGGTGCGGGGGAGGATGAGGACGAACTCGTCGCCGCCGTAGCGGGTGGCCCAGTCCACGGTGCGGAGGTTGAACCTGAGCACCTGGCCGATCTCGCGGAGCAGGCGGGACCCGACCAGGTGGCCGTGGTTGTCGTTGACCAGCTTGAAGTAATCGAGGTCCAGGAAGATGACGGAGAACGGCGCCGAGTAGCGGACCGCCCGGGAGATTTCGGTCTCCAGCAGGGTGTGCAGGTGCCGGGAGTTGTAAAGCCCGGTCACGTCGTCCACGATCGAGAGATCCTTGATCCTTTTCACGTAGCGGGCGTTCTCCACCGCGATCGCCGTGAAATCGGCGAGCGCCACCAGGAGCTCGATGTCGCGCTCGGAGAAATGGCCGCGGACGGTGTTGAGCAGCTCGATCACGCCCAGGGTGCGGCCCTTGCTGATCAGGGGCAGGCAAACCATGCTCTTGGTCTCAAACCCGGTCTTTTGGTCCACCCACTTGGCGAAGCGCGGGTCCTGGGAGGCGTCCTCCGTGATCAGGGGCTGGCCGTGTTGCGCCACCCAGCCCGCGATCCCTTCCCCGATCTTCAGCCGCACGTCCTTGAGCTTGTCGCTGGCTTCGCCCACCACGATGGCAAAATATAACTCCTCGCTCTCCTCGTCCACCAGGAGCAGCGACCAGTCCCGGGGCTCGAACTGGTCGGCGATGATCTTCATGATCACCCGCAGCACCTCCTGGAAATCGAGGGTGGAGGTGAGCGTCTTGCCGATCTCGCCCAGGATCTTCAGTTGGCCGTAGGCCTCGTTCTCGGTATAGGGTTCCATAGACAAAGTCAAATCATATACGCATGATCTGACAAAATCAATGGCTTTCTGGGCAGGGCCTGATTGACTCGGAAGTGCGGCCAGGATAAGCTGGGCCAGCCCATCGAGAGCGGGGGGTAAGGAGAAGAATCATGGTGGAGTTGACCGAAACCGCGATTGAGCCGCTCCGGATTTGGGAGCGGCTTTCCCAAGAGGGCGCCGGCTCGGTGGTTGTGCACTTCGGGCTGGTGAAGCCGGTGGCCGAGAACCAGCGCACCCGGGGCATCCGCTTTGCCCCGGACGGGGACCTGGTCGGCGAGCTGCGCGCCCTGGAGGCCGAGCTCCGCGCCAAGTATGAGTTGGCCGACGTACTGCTCGTGCGCCGGATGGGCGAACTGAAGGTGGGCGAGATCATCCTGGCCGCGGCGGTTTCCGCGCCCGGCCGGGAGGCCGCCTTCGGCGCCTGCCGCGACGCGGTCGAGGGCTTCAAGAAAATGAAGCGCCTGCGCAAGCAGGAGCTCTATGTCTGAAAGAGCAGGGAAGGCGCGGAAGAATTTTCGGCTACCAATCCCGCCAGGGGATGCCGGACCGATAAAGCGCGATTCCGGTCAGCAAAGCGAAGAGGAGGTCAAAGGCGCCGAAGCCGAGCAAGGGCAAGGCCAGGTTCGGGATCTCCAGGCCGCCGGCCAGGATGGGAAACTGGATCAGGACGCGGAGCAGGATCGAGACAAGGATGATTGCGAGGTAGCGGGCCGGATTGCGCGCGCTGATCAGCAGCAGCAGGCCGAAGCAGACCGCCAGGGTCCCCGCGGTCCGGGAAAAGATCAGGTAGTTGATTTCTTTTTCCGCGCCGAGGAATCGAAAGAAGCCAGTGATGAAGAAAATCAGGACCAGGCCCATCCCGATTTCGTAAATGCCCCCGGCCCAAAGGACACCTTTCAGGAACCGGAGCCTCGGAGAATTCTGAATCATCCGAAGAAATTACGAGCCACCTCGTAAAGCTCGGGCGGAAGCGTCTTGGCCTGGGTCAGGCTGTCGGCCAGGGGCACCGGCTTGACCTCAAATCCCCTGAGCGCCGCCATGTGGCCCCACTGCTCGTTGGCCACCATGTCCACCGCGCAGACCCCGTAGCGGGTGCCCAAGACCCGGTCCCAGGCCGAGGGCGTGCCCCCGCGCTGGATGTGGCCGAGGATGGTGGTGCGCACGTCCATGCCGGTCAGCTTCTCCAGGTCCCTGGCCAAGGCCGTGCCCACCCCGCCCAACTGCACGTGGCCATATTCGTCCACCTTGTCGCTCTTCAGATAGGCTTCCTTGCGGCCCTTGGGATAAGCGCCCTCGGCGATCACCACGATCGAATAGTTCTTGCCCCGCTCCCGCCGGGCATTGACCGACTGCACCACGTCCTCCAGCTCGAAAGGCTGCTCCGGGATCAGGATCATGTCCGCCCCGCCGGCCATGCCCGCATAAGTTGCGATCCAGCCCGCGTGCCGGCCCATCACCTCCACCACGATCACCCGCTGGTGCGCCTCGGCCGTGGTGTGCAGCCGGTCAATCGCCTCGGCCGCGATCTCCACCGCGGTGTCGAACCCGAAGGTGTAATCGGTCCCGCCCACGTCATTGTCAATGGTCTTGGGAATGCCCACCAAGTGCAGGCCCTTCTCGCAGAGCTTGGCCGCGGCGCCCAGCGTGTCGTCGCCCCCGATCGCGATCAGGGCGTCGAGCCGGAGCTTGTTGTAGTTTTCGATGCAGAGCGCCTCGGTCTGCGGCGTTTTCATGGGGTTGGTCCGGCTGGTGCCGAGGATGGTGCCGCCCCGGGGTAAAATGCCGCTCACCGCCTCCCGGGTCAGGTTGGTCCACTCGTAATCCAAAAGCCCGGCCCAGCCGTTGAGGACCCCGATCATCTTGAAGTTGAACTTCTTGATCCCGCGCACCACGATCGCCCGGATCACCGCGTTCAGGCCCGGACAGTCGCCGCCGCCGGTGAGCACGCCCACTCTCTGGATCTTGCTCATGGTCAGCTACTCCTTGAACCCGCAAAGAAATGGCGGCCGTCAATACTGCATCAGCCGCTTTCAACGCCACTTATTATAAGGCCGAAGCGGCTTTTGTCAATTTGGATGCCGACCGGCCTGCCGAGAATTCAGACCGGGAGAAGAGATCCGGGTTCCGTGAACTTGAACGTGAACGCGGCTTCCATTCGGGGTAGCCGCGGCCGTTCGGCCCGGCCGCTGCGGAGGTTGCCTGGGCAAGCGAGAAGAAACTGGCTTCGGCTTGGGAAAGCAGTGCCTAGTCGCCTCACTCTAAAATTACAAGCACGCAATCACCAGGTCATAAGAGCCATCGAGAGGAATTTCCACGACTAAAGGGTCTTGACCTTGAAATTGCTTGACCAGCTTTCCATCCAGCCAAAGCGCATAGCTTTGGTCCGAGGAAAGGTTCCGCACCTGGATTAGGGACACAGGTTTAAAACCTGTGCCACTGCCTGGGCCGGGCCGGGTGCTGACGATGAGCGCCTTTTTCTCGCGGTCATAAATGGCGCGCGTTACCAGGACCCGGGGATAGTCCACCTTCTCGATAAAAGGCTCCTGGAAGTGGGACTCGGGCCAGGGCTGCTGGTGGAGTTTGAGCAGGCCGTCCTGGACATTGGCCCGGGCCAGGAAGAGCAGGTGTCCGGTCAAGTGGATGGAGGTTGTAGACTTGTCCCAGGGGTAATAGAGCATCCCGGCGCGCCATTGGGGCTTGTGCTTCTGGTCGGCAAAGGCGATAAGCTTTTTCGCGGTCTCATGATCGCCCACTTCCCGGGCATAGGCGGCAAAAAAACCGTATTTGAGCGGCCGGCCGGCAAGGTCGCGCTTGAGCCGGGCCCCCTCCTCGTCCGCCTCTTTGAGATTGTTTTCCCGCTGATAGGGGTAATGGCGCTCGATGAATTCCGGCTGCCAGGCGTGCATGAAGGCGCCGGTCCAGCCGTCGGCCGAGGACGACCCCTTACCCAAAAGGCCCAGGGCAACGGCCGGCACGGTGAGCAGGTCATAGGCATTGTCGGATCGAGGGCTTTGCAGGCTGAAGACCTGGTCCTGCTTGATCAGGTAATAACCCGCGGTCGCGTGGGTGCGGGGGTCAATCAGCTTGCGCTCCAGGAAAAAGTCGAAGAACTTCTGCCGCACCTCGGCCAGGCGGGTGCCGTGGGTCCAGTCGTAGAGGATAAAGGATAGCACCGGGTGCTGGTTGCACTCGGGGAAGACCGCGTTGGGCTCGCAGGCGATGGAGTGCCAGGGGTTCTCGTCCATCTGCTTCCACATCGCCTGTTGCAGCTTGGGGTTGTCATACACGTATTTTTCGTCCTCGGACCAGGCAAACACGATGCTGCCGGGCTGGTCCCAGTGGAAATCGCGGTAGAACATCTCATACAGCCCGATCATGTGACCCAGGTGGCCGGAATACATGATGTTGATGTCGCCCACCGGGTCGTGGACTTCGGGATAAGGCCGGTCTCGCTTCGGCTCCAGGGTGGGCACGCCTTGGCTCACCCCGGCCCAGAACTCCCACACCGGCTTCTGGACCATCTTTTCGATGAAACGGTCCATGGCCGGCTGCAGGAGCTCGCGAAAGGCCGGGAGCTTGTGGTATTGCTCCAGCGCCAGGGCATAGGTCATGAAGGCGATCTGGTAGCGGTAGGCCTGCATGCCGAACTGGTTAGCGCCTTCCAGGTTGGAAAAATCATCCAGCGGCTGGCTGGCGAGCTTGAGGGTCCAGCGGAGTTGCGCCATCTCTTCCGGGCCGATGACCGGGTAAGCGGACGGGTCCACCGGGCAGCCAGGGTCCGTTGCCGCGGCCGAGATGGAAAGTAACAGGATGGCAACCATGGCAAGAAGTCGCCCCGTTCTCATGTCTGTAACCTCCTGGAAATAGCTTCAAACTAACAAGGTGTGCGACATAAATGGTGGCTAGGCGGCCGAGGAATTCCCAAAGTTCTGAAAATGACTGGGGAATTCATCCAATATCTGTAAGTATTCATTACAGACACCATCACCCGCAAAATCAATGGGTTAATGGAAAAATCCACCAAAAATGTCGCACACCCAAACTAACATTCTTCTGAGCCAGAGTCAAACCGCTTTCATTCGGTCCAGAGGGGAGGGATGCGGTAGAGTCGGAGGTGGCGGTTGCGCACCTGGAAGTCGGCCACGGGTTATCTCGCCGCATAGGTCTGGGGGGAAAGCCGTTTAAAGCGGTTGACCGCGGGATCGTCTTTGTCCTGGTTTTCGAGCAGGTGGGTAATGCCGAAGGCACGGAGTTGTTCCGGGCGTTGGTTGTCGGATGCCTTGACGTAGTAGCAGATCATTTGGTTTTCCAGGCTTAAGGAGCCGGTCCATTCGCCGATCAGCACCGCCGGCCGACCTAGAGCCTTTTCCTCGGATTCCAGCACCGCTCCCAGGCGCCGGGACCCATCCACTAGGTCGTAGCGCGGATGACTGACCCAGGCCCACCACGGCCCTGCGGTCATGAACAGCTCGCGCTGGCGCATGGCCTCGGGCGGCCAGTAGTGGCCTTTTTCCAGGACGACCACTTTCTTCCCGGCCTGGGCCAGATGATAAGCCAGCACCGACCCGGCCGCGCCGGAGCCGATGATCAGGAAGTCTATCCCGTCGCGGCGGACATCAGTCGAAATTTTTTCGGGTGGGAGGATCATAAGCCCGCAATCACCAGGTCATAAGAGCCATCGAGAGGAATTTCCACGACTAAAGGGTCTTGACCTTGAAATTGCTTGACCAGCTTTCCATCCAGCCAGAGCGTGTAGGTTTGATTCGGAGAAAGGTTCCGCACCTGGAAACTGGCTTGGCCTTGCGACCCTGGTCCGGTCCGGGTGCTGACGATGAGCGCCTTTTTCTCGCGGTCGTAAATCGCGCGAGTCACCAGCATCTTGGGATAATCCACCTTCTCGATAAAAGGCTCCTGGAAGTGAGACTCGGGCCAGGGCTGCTGGTGGAGTTTGAGCAGGCCGTCCTTGACATTGGCCCGGGCCAGGAAGAGCAGGTGTCCGGTCAAGTGGCTGGAGGCGGCAGACTTATCCCAGGGGTAATAGAGCATGCCCTCGCGCCATTGGGGCTTATTCTTCTGGTCGGCAAAGGCGATGAGTTTTTTCGCGGTCTCATGATCGCCCACTTCCTGGGCATAGGCCGCGAAATAGCCGTATTGGATGTTCCGGCCGCCGAGGTCGCGCTTGAGCCGGGCCATTTCCTCGTCCACCTCCTGGAGGTCGTTCTCCCGCTGATAAGGGTAATGGCGCTCGATGAATTCCGGCTGCCAGGCATGCATGAAAGCGCCGGTCCAGCCGTCGGCCCAGGCTGAGGTTTTGGCCAAAACGCCCACGGCCGCGGCCGGCACGGTGAGCAGGTCAAAGACGTTTTCGGAGCGCGGACTTTGGGAGGTGAAGACCCGGTCCTGCTTGATCAGGTAATAGCCGGCGGTGACGTGGGTGTTGGGGTCAATCAGCTTGCGTTCCAGGAAAAAATCGAAGAATTTCTGGCGCACGTCGGCCAGGTGGGTGCCGTGGGTCCAATCGTAGAGGATGAAGGAGAGCACCGGGTGCTGGTTGCATTCGGGAAAGACGGCGTTGGGCTCGCAGGCGATGGAATGCCAGGGGTTCTCGTCCATCTGCTTCCACATCGCCTGTTGCAGCTTGGGGTTGTCATACACGTATGTTTCGTCCTCGGACCAGGCGAACACGATACTGCCGGGCTGGTCCCAGTGGAAATCCCGAAAGAGCATCTCATACAGCCCGATCATGTGACCCAGGTGGCCGGAATACATGATGTTGATGTCGCCCACCGGGTCGTGGACTTCGGGATAGGGCCGGTTCCCTTTCGGTTCCAGGGTGGGCACGCCCCGGCTCACTTCGGCCCAGAACTCCCAGACCGGCCGCTGGATGATCTTCTGGATAAGGCGGTCCACGGCCGGCTGAAGAAGCTCGCGAAAGGCCGGGAGCTTGTGATACTGCTCCAGCGCCAGGGCATAGGTCATGAAGGCGATCTGGTAGCGGTAGGCCTGCATGCCGAACTGGTTAGCGCCTTCCAGGTTGGAAAAATCATCCAGCGGCTGGCTCGCGAGCTTGAGCGTCCAGCGCAACTGCGCCATTTCTTCTTGGCCGATCTGGGGATAAGTGGACGGGTCCACCGGGCACGCCGGGTCAGGCGAGGCCATCCCCGCGGAAAAAGAAAGGATCACCAGGGCGGATAAAAGCAAAACTTTACGCATCCCGACTCTCCTTAAGCAAGATGGACTCAAATTAGCACTGCGCCAAGCAACAGTCAAACTAGAGCGACTCGTCTTCCTCGCCTTCCGGCTCAGGCTCCGGTTCCTGGGTCTGGCCCGGCACCGTGGTGACCGGGGGGACCGCGGAAAGCTCCAGTTGGTAGCGGGCCACCTGAAATCGGGCCAGCGCTACCCGGTGCGCGTAAACCTCAGGAAAGAGGCGGCGGAAGCGGTTCACCGCGGGGTCGGGCTTGTTGAGGGTTTCCAGGAGATGGGTGATGCCGAGGCGAGCGATGATCTCCGGGCTCTGGTTGAAGCCGCCCTTGATGTAGTAGTAGATGATCCGGTTCTCGAGCGCGAGCGGCCCGGCCCATTCGCCGATCACCACCGCCGGCTGACCTTGCAACACCTCGCCCAGTTTCCGGGAGCTGCTGACCAGGTCGTAGCTCGGCTTCGCCGCCCAGCCAAGATAGGGGATGCCGGAGACAACTAGTTCCACCGCCAGCACCGCGGCGACCAGCGCCTGTTGGAGGCGGGCCGAGGGGCGAGGGGAAAAGGCGCCGCTCAGGAGTCGGCCGGCAAAAAGAGAGGCGAGGATGGCCAGGGGAATGAACTCGGTCAGGCGGAAGCGGACCACCAGGTGGGGCGAGGCCGCAGCGGCGAGCCAGCCCAGGAGCCACCACAGCCCGAGGACTTTTTCGGCGAAGGCCACGCGCCGGCCGCGGACCAGGCGAAGGCCCAGGTGGACCAGTCCGGCCACTCCGAGCAAAGCGGCGGCCGGGTGGAACGCGAGGAAGCCCTGGAACAGTCCTTGCGGCGAATGGGCTTGGGCCAAGGCGCGGAGGGTGCGGAGGGGGGCGGGTTGCATGAGCAGGGGGGATTGGCTGTCCGGCGGGTAATGGAGGCCGTGGCGGAAGTTCATCAGGATCCGCAGCCGGTAGTCCGGTTCGAGCCAGGGCAAAGCCATCACCACCAGGATCAAAACCACGGCCGCCAGATAGAACCACCGTCGCGAAGAACCCGGCTGCCTCTTCCCGCTCCGGCGGAAGAGGGCAGAGGCGGCATAGAGAAGCACGGGCAGGAAATAGAGGGCGCTTTGCTTATTGAAAAAGGCCGCTAAAAAGGCCAGCCCGGCGCCGAAAAACCAGGCGGGCCGGTCCTCGGAGCGGAACAAACAATAAGCCGCGAGCATGAGCCAGGCATAAAGGGTCGGCTCGATCAGGCCGAGCCGGGTGATGAAGATGAAGTAATAGTTGAGGCCCAGGATCACCGGGAAGACTTTTGCCCCGGAGCATAAGCCCAGGCGCAGCAGGATGAGGCAGCCGAGAAGCAGGGTGATGAGGCTGGCGGCCACTGAGACCAGGCGCAGTTGCAGGTACCCCACTCCGGCGAGCTTGAACCATCCGGCCAGCGGGTAGGTCCAGGCCGGGCTCTGCAGCCGCCAATACTGGTATTGGTCAGAGGGCGAGGTCCGCCATTCCCCGAACAAGGCCCGGTTCCGGGCCTCGTGCGACTTGGCCGCCTCGTCGCGGAAGGCGGCGGAGACGCGGAAGCCGTTGGGCAGCGAGCGGGGCGCGTCGGCCTGAAGATGAAAAAGACGCAGGCCCAAATTGAGGGCGAGCAGAACGGCGATGCCGAGGCGGGCGAAGCTGGGACCGGGCGGGCTCACGCGCGGGACCCGGCGCGGGCAAAGGCGATCGCCCGCCGCAGGCGCGCCACGACCCGGTCTTGGCCGAGAGTGGCCAGCACCTCGAACAGGCCCGGGCTCTGGGTCGAGCCGGTGACCGCCACCCGCACCGGCTGGGCATAAGTGCCCAGCTTGTCCCCGCTCGCGGCGAGCATCTCCTGAAAACCGGCCTCCAGGGAGGCCGGGGTCCACTCGGCCAGAGAGGAGAGCCGGGCTAAAACCTTTTCCAGTTGGACCGCGGTCCGGGGAGTTAAGAACTTCTTCGCGGCTTTTTCCTCATACCCGATCTCATCCGCGTAATAAAAGGCGCCCCGCTCCGCGAACTCGGCGAGCGTCTTGGCCCGCTCGCGCAGGTCGGCGACCACCCGGCCCAAATAGTCATCCGGCTCGGCGGAGAGTCCTTTGGCAAGAAAAAAAGGCAGCGCCAGCCGGGCCAATTCCTCCACCGATCGCTCCCGGATGTAATAGCCATTGGTCCAAAGCAGCTTCTCCGGGTTCCACACGCCCGGGGAGGAGGCCAGGTCCTTAAGCTCGAAGAGTCGGATCAGCTCGTCGCGGGAGAAAATCTCCTGGTCGCCGTGGCTCCAGCCGATCCGGACCAGGAAATTCATCATCGCTTCCGGCAGATACCCCTGGTCGCGGTAGGCCAAAAGCGAGGTCGCGCCGTGGCGCTTGCTCATCTTGCTCCGGTCCTCCCCCAGGATGAGCGGGTGGTGGGCAAAGCGCGGCGGCTCGAGACCCAGGGCCTGGTAGATCTGGATCTGGCGCGGGGTGTTGCTCAAGTGGTCGGCCCCCCGGATGATGTGAGTGATCCCCATCTCATGGTCGTCCACCACCGCGCAAAAATTATAGGTCGGCACGCCGTCGCCGCGGACCAGGACCAGGTCGTCCAACTCGTTGTTCTCAAAAACCACGCGGCCCTGGACCAGATCGAGAACCACGGTCTGGCCCTGGCTGATGCTCTTGAAGCGGAGCACCTGGGGCCGGTCGGGCGGATGCTCGCGCCGGTCGCGGCAGCGGCCGTTGTAGCGGGGCTTGCCTCCGCTTTTCAGCGCGGCCGCTCGCATTTCTTCGAGCTCGGCCGGCGTGCAGGAGCACCAGTAGGCCTGTCCGCGCTCAAGCAGTTGCTCCTGGTAGCGGCGGTAGAGGGCCATCCGCTGCGACTGGTAAAGAAGCTCGCCGTCCCCGTCCAGGCCCAGCCAGCTTAAGCCCTCGAGGATGCCCTGGGTGAACTCCGGCTGGGAGCGCTCCGGGTCCGTGTCTTCGATGCGCAGGAAAAATTCACCGCCTTGGTGGCGGGCGAACAGCCAGTTGAAGAGCGCGGTGCGGGCGCCGCCGATATGCAGGTGTCCGGTGGGGCTGGGCGCGAAACGACAGCGGATGGAGGCCACGGCCGACTCCTCACAATAAAATAGGGAAAGCAAGGCCCGAGGCCCTGTTCCCGGAAGCAGTCTAACGGGCAGGGGTCGGATTGTCAAGATCGCAGAAAACCCAAGCGACCCAGGAAAAGTGCACAGTGCTCAGTGCACGGTGCACAGGGAAGAGTAATGAAGAAGCAATACCGTGCACTGTTAACTGTGCACTCTTTAGGCTTGAGGCTCAAGAAGAACCCGTGAACCTGAACGTGAACGTGAACGAATTCTTCGGCGATGACCACCTCCCTATCTACCTCCACGAGTTGGCTGGAACCGCAAAAAAGATCTTTCCAAAAGAAAAGATCTTGCCGGATTGCAATCCCGGGGACCCGAGGATCAGGGCGGCAGGCGTGGGAAATGTGATTTTATCCAAAAAAGCATAGCGATTTGACAGGGTAGTCTGCCCCGCTATAATTTAAAATAACAGGGCTCAGAAATCTATAAAAGTTTAAAGGTCCGGGTTTTGTTCAAGAATTGACGGACAGGATTAAAGTCTCCCTGTGGGTTTTCCGAATACTAAAAGAGAGAAGAAGACCCTAGCCTGTTTTTTAACGAGAGAGAAAGACCATGCCAGGAAAAGACATTGCCAAGCGGATTCGGCAACTGCGGTTGCCGGGTGAAACCCAGATCGAATTTGCGGAGCGCCTCCGGCTGACCCAGGCGTCGGTCAGCCGCTACCTGAGCGGGAGCAAACCCAACCGGGAGGCATTGATCAAGATCGCCCGGCGGACGGGCACCAGCGTGGATTGGCTTTTGACCGGCAAGGCCTCCGGCGAGGGGGGCGCGCCGGCGCGCCGGGCCGGGGCTCGCGTGACCAAGCCCCTGCGCGAAGACGAATGGCTGGACGCGGCCCTGTCTTACCTGGACAAGCTCCCTTCGCTCCCGCGCTCGGACCGGGAGACGCTCAAGGCCCTGATCCGCGACCTGGTCGGCAACCCCGATCGCTTGCGCAAGGTGCTCAACCACTGGGAAGCCCTGGAACCGAAAAAGTCCGACTGATGCCTCTTTTGCCCCGTTCCTTCCCTTTCCCTTTCCAGACCTGAAAAGGATAAACGACACCCTCGAGCGATGCCTTGTTAAGTAAGGGCCTGACCCCATGTTAAGTTGCGCGAGCGGGCGTGGCCGTGGCCGACGGGGGAGCGGCGATCAAGGAGCGGACGGTTTGGAGGACGTTGGCGGCCTTGATCGGCTTGGTGATGTAGGCGTTGACGCCCAAGGCCCGGGCCTTTTCTTTGACCACTTCGCCGCCCTCGGTGGAGATGATCACCACCGGAATCTGGCGGTTGCGGGAGTTCTCTTTCATGAGCCGGATCAGCTTGAGCCCGTCCATCAGGGGCATGTTGATATCAATCAAGGCGATGCTGAATTGTTGTTCGTTGAGCTTCTTGAGTCCGTCAAGGCCGTCGGTGGCCTCCACGATCTCGCAGTCCTTGAGCGGCTTGAGTGCAAAGGCGATCAACTGTCGCATGGTAGGCGAGTCTTCCACCACTAACACTTTGAGCAGGGACATGCTGGGATCCTTCAATTCTCTTTCGGCGTCACGCTCGAATTCAGTGGGTGAGCAGGTCCAGGAACCCTTTGATCGTCTTGCGCTTGCGCACCGAATCCGAATAGAGCCGGGCCCCGAAAACCGCGGTGGCGGCATGGGCGGCGAGGAGCGTGAACAACTCGTAGTCCACCTTGACCAGCCGCTCTTTTTGCTGCAAGAGCCGATACACCGCGATCACGCCGATCACCCGTTCCTTGATCTTGAGGGGAACACAGACCATGGGCTGGTCCACGTCCATCGTGGTTTCCGGGCTCAACTTTTCCCGGTACCAGACTTCGCCGGCCTCGGCCACGCTCCCGATAATGCCTTCGCCGGGGGTGACCGGGACCAGGGTCTCCAGAGCCAGGCCCTCCGCCTTGACCGGGTGGAGCAGGTTTTTCTTTTCGTCCAGGAGCCAGAGGGCAAAGGTCTGGGCGCCGATCAAGTTGATAATGATCTCGGTGATGACATCGAGCACTTCCTGGAACTCGAGGGTGGAATGAAGCTGGTAGCTGGCCACGTATAAGTTGGCCAGGTTGTTGTTCTCCATCTCGATCTCCAGGAACCGTTCGTAAAAATCCTTGTTCTCTTCTTCTTTCTGGTGGTAGCGGTCCAGGATCTGCTGGCGCTCCTGCTTCAACTCCTCCAGGCGCTTCCACAGCCGCTGGTTGGAAGGGTCTCCCACCCCGTTGACCATCCCCTCGCGCTCCGTTTGCAGCGCGGCCATCTGCTGCCGGAGTTGGGCATTCTGATCCATCAGCTCCTGGGTGAACGCCGCCACCTTGTTATACATTTCCAGGAATTCTTTGCCCTTGGCGAAGAGGTCCTTTTGCTCCTCGCCGCGAGAGGCCGGCCCCATCGGCGCCGCTGTCCGAGGATTCTTCATGGTCTCCAAGTTCCGATCATTATATTCCCAGCATAAAACATCCCGGCTCCGAATACAAGTCCCCTTCCGCCGGCTCCGGTCCGCATTCGGCCCTGCTCTATTCCATCTTCGGAGTTTCCCGGCTAGACCTTGAGGCTGGCAATAATCTCCTGGACGTCCTCGCCGCCGGTCAAGGACAGGAAAATCTCTTCGAGCGTCCCTTGTCTGCGGGCCTGGGCCCGGAGCTCGGCCATGGCGCCCTCGGCAATCAGCTTGCCCTCCTGGATGATCCCGATCCGGTCGCACATCTGTTCCGCGATCTCCAGGGTGTGGGTGGACATGAAGATGGTGGAGTGGTTCTGTTTGACCATGCGCCGGAAAACGTCCTTGAGCAGGCGGGCGCCCTTGGGGTCGAGGCCCACCATCGGCTCGTCCACGATGATCACCTTGGGCCGGTGGATCATGGCCGAGGCCATCACCAGCCGCTGCTTCATGCCGTGGGAATAGCTCTCGATCAACTCCCGGCCCCACTCCAGGAGGTCGAAGAAGCGGAGCAGCTCCGGGATCCGCGCCTCGGTCTCCGGCCCATCCAGGTTGTACAGGCCGGCGATGAACTGGAGGAATTCTTCCCCGGTCAGCTTCTCGTAAAGGAAAGGCCGGTCCGGGATGAAACCCACCTGGCTCTTGGCCGCCACCGGCTCTTGCAAAAGGTCATGGCCGGCGATCACGATCCGGCCGGCAGTGGGCTTGAGCAGGCCGATCAACATGCGGATGGTGGTGGTCTTGCCCGCGCCGTTCGGGCCCACAAAGCCGTAGATCTCGCCCGCGCTCACCTTGAGGTTGATCCGGTCCACCGCCCGGAACCGGTGAAAGTCCTTGGTCAAGTTCTCCGCCACGATCACTGGTAGCTCTCCACTTCCACTTCCAACTGGCCGACCACGCTCAGCAAGGACAGCATCTGGTCCAGCCCGCCTTCCACCAGGCGCACGTGAGTGGCGTCCGCCGGGAACTGGTTGAAGGTGGGGTCCACCGCCACCCAGCGGCCGCCCTCTCCCTTGGGCCCCGCCAGATAGACCTCCACCCAGGCGTGGTAATAAAAGCCATCAATGAGCTGCGCCTCGGAATAGACGATGCCCGAGGCGATCCGGGCCGGAATCCCCAGGGAGCGGGCCATCGCCGTATAGAGCACCGCATGCTCCTTGCAGGCGCCGCGCTTCTTCTGAAGCACCTCCAGCGCGCTCGGGATACTCATCACCATCGAATCTTTGACTTCCTCCGCCACCCACCGGTTCAAACGCATGGCCGCGCCAAAAGCATCCCGGGCCGACCCCACCGCTTCCCGGGCGGCTTCCCGGATTTGCGGATGGTCGCTCTGGACCGAGGCATCCGCCTGCAAATAGGCGGCCATCTCGCCCGCGTCATCCCGCCAGGGCAGCGGATAACCCCGGGCCGCTACCTCCTCGCTCTCGCGGATCACTTCCACCACGTCCCCCCACACCTTCTGCCGGTCCGAGGCCAGGTCCAGGCCCTTGAGCGAAATGCCTTTCAGGCGCAGGCGCAGGTAGGAGACCTGGCGAGGGTCCAGGATCGCGGTGTTGGAGCGCACCATCAGGGCGGCGATCAGGTCCACGGTCCCGGCCTCATCCCAGCCCTTAAGCAGGGCCTGCTCTTCCGTCTCCCGCACCGCCGAAAGCCCGGAGGCGTGCCACTCCTTGAGCACCTCGCCCTCCGGCGTGACCCAGAAGAACTGTTCCTGGCCCTGGAAACTCTCGCGCACCTTGAACGCCTTGATCTTTTTGCCCAGGGCGTCCACCGACTCCTCCGCCTCCACCACCAGCGTCACCGGCAGGGTCTGGCGGGTCAGCGGCTCGAACACCGGAAGCGAGAGGCTCAGGCCCGGCTTCAGCCCGGCCTGCTTCAGCCGCTCGGCAAACACCCAAGTGGTATAAAGCACCGGCCGCTGCGCCAGGGGCAGATCCTGTTTGATCTCCTGACCCGCGGAAAAGGCCGTGAGCTTGAGCAGGTTGCCCTGGACCTCGCCTTGGGCGCGCAGGTCCATGAAATCGGAAAACGCTTCCAGCCGGAAACTTTGCAGGCTGAAATCCGGCTTCAGCCGGCCTTCCAGTTTTACCCGGGTCTCCTGTGGCTCGCCCATCAGCTTGATCCGGAGCACCAGCTCGTCCTGGAGCAGATATTCTTCCCCTTGCCGGCGCCAGACCGAATGGTTATATCCGATTTTGCGGCCCTGCTGGTAAAGCCCCATCCACTCCTCCCGGTCCTCTACCCGGAGCCCGGCGTTGGCCGGGGGGGAAGGAGAAAAAACCGGCACCTGGGTGCGAAAATAATAACCCAATGCAACCAGCCAGATCAGCAGAATCGCCAGACCCAGGTAGCGGAGGGGGAGACCTTGGGAATCGGTTTTCATCCCGTCTCTTCTATGATACCTTCCTCTGTAAGGGAGATGCAAGCGCGCTCAGGCGGGATGCAACTTTCTGGCCTTCGCCCCTCGCTTCCTTTCTCTTGGTGCGCGGTCGTGCCGGGAAAATCGTTTTTTCAGGCCCGAAAACCTCTTTACAGGGTTGGCCCTGGATGCTATACTAATTTTTACCTGAGAGTGATTCGGGTTTTGAGTAAAACGAAACAGCCCCATCTGGGCTTGTTGACGCTGCTAGCGCTGGCCGTTATCGGGATCGGCATCTATTATTATGCCCGGTCCGCGGCACCGGCCCCCGCACCGGCGAAACTCTTGCCCCCGGGGGTGAACCTGGAGCTGACCCGAGTCCGGTTCTTTGAATTTCAAGGCAATCGCCTGGCCTGGGAGCTTTCCGGGGCCTCGGTCACCTACCGGGCCGGGGATCAAGACCTGCTCTTCGTGCGACCCGAAGCCCGCTTCTTTCAAGAAGACGGTCAGGAGTTTTCCGCTTCCAGCCGCCGGGCCCATTATTGGACCCGGGATTCCCGGATCGAAATGAGCGGGGAAGTCAAGGGCCAGGACCAGCAGGGCCTGCACCTGGAAACCGAGGAATTAGTTTACCTGGGCCAAAGCCAGGAGCTAAAGAGCACCGGCCCGGTCAAGGTCTGGGGCCGGGGGGCCACCCTGGAAGGCCAGCGCCTGCATGCGGACCTTTCCACCCGGGAGATCCAGGTGCAAGGCCCGGTGCGCTTGCGGGCGGAAAAATTAAATTGGAGCGGCGGATGAAACTGCGGCTGGTCCTGATCGTCGGGCTCGGCTTGACCGCGGCGGCCGCCTGGGCGCAAGAAGAGCCCGCGGCGGCGCCGGCGCTGTTTAAGAGCTTTGCCCCGAAAAGCGGACAGCCGGTCGAGATCCATTCCGACCACCTGGAGATCGAGCTGGAGAAGCGGCGGGTGCTTTTCACCGGGCATGTGGTGGCGCAACAGGCCGACCGGGTCATTTACGCCGACCAGGTGGAAGTGTTTTACAACGAGGCGGGCGAGTTGCTTCGGCTCAAGGCCCGTGGCAATGTGAAGATGACCGGGGAAGGCGCGCTGGCCACCGGCGAGGAACTGGAGCTCGATAACACCCAGGGCCGGTTGACCCTGCGCGGCGACCCCCGCGTGATCCAGGCGCGCCAGATCATCCGGGGCAAGGAGATGGTGTTCCTCGTCAAGGAGAACCGGCTGGAAATCACCGAGCCGCGGATCGAGTGGCTGCCCGCGGAAACGCCGAATGGAAGCAAGCGCTGACCGGGCGCCGGTGCGGCTGGAAGCTTTCGGCCTGGTCAAGCGCTATCGCGGCCGGCCGGTGGTGGACGGGGTCAGCTTCCAGGTGGAGTCGGGCGAAGTCGTCGGTCTTTTGGGGCCCAACGGCGCCGGCAAGACCACCAGCTTCTATATGGTGGCCGGGCTGCTGGCGCCGGAGCAAGGCCGGGTGATGCTGTCCGGGGAGGACATCGGCGGCCTCCCCATGTATGCGCGGGCGCGCCGGGGTCTCAGCTACCTGCCGCAGGAAGCCTCGGCCTTTCGCGGTCTCACGGTGGAAGAGAACCTCCGGGTGGTGGCGGAAGGAATGGGGCTTTTAGAAGCGGCGCGGACGGCGCGGGTGGAAAAAATGCTCCGGGAGCTTTCGATCGAGCACTTGCGCCGGCAGAAGGCGCTGACCCTCTCCGGCGGCGAGCGCCGGCGGGCGGAGATCGCGCGGGCGCTGATGATGGAGCCCAAGTTCCTGCTCATGGACGAGCCGTTCGCCGGGGTGGATCCGCTGGCGGTGGCGGACCTGCAGGCCATCATCGCCGAGCTCTGCGGCCGCGGCATCGGGGTCTTGATCACCGACCACAACGTGCGCGAGACCCTGAAAATTTGCGACCGGGCATACATTATGAACGAAGGCCGGGTGTTGGTGGAGGGGCCGCCCGCGGCCATCGCCGCCGACCCCCGGGCGCGGCGGTTCTATTTGGGAGAAGGGTTTGCGATGTAGGAATTGGGGATTTTAGATTTTGGATTTTGGATTGAATTGGGAATAGGCGTCGGCAATCCAAAATCGAAAATCCAAGATCTAAAATTGTAAGAAGATGGCACTCGAACTCAGACAAAGCATGCGTCTCACCCAGCAGTTGGTGATGACGCCCCAGTTGCAGCAGGCGATCAAGCTTTTGCTGCTCAGCCGGCTGGAACTGGCCGAGGTGATCAACCAGGAGATGATGGAGAACCCGGTCCTGGAAGACCAGACCGAGGAGGCGGCGGCGGAGCTCCCCGCGCCGCGGCACTCGGACGAGACCGGGGGAGTGAAGCCGCGGGAGCATGAGGACAGCTACGACAATCTCGACTGGGAGAAGTTTCTCGACGAATACATTCCCATGGATGGCGGCTATGCGGCCCGGGGGGACGAGGAGGAAGGCCCGGACCTGGAGAACACCCTGACCCGGAGCCCGAACCTGACCGAGCACTTGTTGTGGCAGTTGCGCTTGTCTAATTTCACCTTGGAGGAGGAGCGGATCGGCGGGTTGATCATCGGCAACCTGGATGAGGACGGCTATTTGAAAGGGGAGCTTTCGCACCTGGCCGAGGAAGCGGAGGTGAGTCTGGAGGAAGCCGAAGGGGTGCTCAAGCGGGTGCAGAATTTCGACCCGGTGGGGGTGGCCGCGCGCTCGCTTCAGGAGTGCCTCCGGCTGCAGCTCGGGCACTGGGCGCCGGGGGAGGAGGTGGCGAGAGCCATCGTGGACCACCATCTCAAGGAGCTGGAGCGCAGGGACTTTCGGACGATCGGGCGGGCGCTGCAGGTTCCCATCAGCCGGGTGCAGGAGGCGGTGCGGGTGATCCAGGACTTGGAGCCCAAGCCGGGCCGGCCCTTCGGGGAAGACCGGGTCCACTACATTCAGCCCGACGTATATGTCCACCGGGTGGGCGACGAGTATGTGATCGTGCTGAATGAGGACGGTCTGCCCAAGCTCCGGATCAGCCCCTATTACCGGAGCCTGCTCCGGGGCGAGGGGCGGGACGCGGCCGCCGCCAGCGCCTACATCCATGAGAAGCTGCGCTCGGCGATGTGGCTGATCCGCAGCATCCACCAGCGGCAGCGCACCATTTATCGGGTGATGGAAAGCATCGTCAAGCACCAGCGCGAATTTTTCGAAAAGGGGGTGGGGTCCCTCAAGCCCCTGGTGCTGCGCGACGTGGCCGAGGACATCGGCATGCACGAGTCCACGATCAGCCGGGTGACCACCAGCAAGTACGTGCATACGCCGCTGGGCATTTTCCCGCTCAAGTATTTCTTCAACTCCAAGATCAACCGGCTGGAGGGGGGGAGCGTCGCCGCGGAGAGCGTCAAGGAAAAGATCCGCCAGGTCATCAGCCAGGAGCCGCCGCTCCATCCCTGCAGCGACCAGGAGATCGTCCGACGCTTGCGCGAGCATAATATTGACATCGCCCGGCGCACGGTGACCAAATACCGGGAGACGATGGGGATTTTGGCTTCGAACCGCCGCCGACGGGGCTGAGCCTCCGGCCCGGGTTCCGGCGACGGCTCCTGGGCCCTGGAAAAGAGCGAGGTGGGGAGGATGAAAACGAATTTCACGTTCCGACATGCCGAGACCGATGAAGCGGCCCGGCACTACGCCCAAGACCGGATGGACAAGCTGGAGAAGTATTTCCACCGGCCCCTGGAGGCTAACGTGGTCATCACTCTGGAGAAGTTCCGCTACCAGGTGGAGGTGACCCTGGCCGCCGACGGCACGGTGGTGACCTGCAAGGAAGAATCCGCGGACCTGATGGCGGCTCTGGAACAAGTGCTGAGCAAGATCGAAATCCAGGCGCAGCGGCACCGCGACCGTTACAAGCGGCGCAAGGCCCGGGACACCGAGGTGCGGATGGAAGCGGAGGAGGCGCCGGCCGCGGTTGGCGCGGGCCAGACCCAGATCCTCCGCTCCAACCGCTTTCAGCCCAAGCCCCTGTCCGTGGACGACGCGGCCGTCTTGCTCCGGCAAAACAGCGACACCTTTATCGTGTTCCGCAACGCCGCCACGGAAAGGATCAACGTTCTCTATCGCCGGCGCGACGGCAACTTCGGTCTGATCGAACCGGACAAGGCCTGATGCGGCCCGGAGGACAAGCCCGGTCGGAGATGGGTGGAAGCGCGAGTCGAAGGTGAAACTGATTGATTGGCTCAGTCCCTCCGCGGTGATGGCGGACCTGAAAGCAACCAGCCGGGATCAGACCCTGGCCGAACTGGTGGCCGCGCTGCCCCCGGAGCCGGGGCTTTCAGCGTCCGAGGTCGAAGCGGTCCTCCGCGAACGAGAAGACCAGAGCTCCACCGCGGTCCAGGAGGGGGTCGCCATCCCTCACGGTCGGCTGCCCGGATTGAAGCGCATGGTCATGAGCTTCGGCCGCTCCCGCGCCGGCATCCCCTTCGGCGCGCCCGACCATCAGCCCACCCGGCTTTTCTTCCTGCTCCTGGTCCCGTCCAATTCCACCGGCGGGCACCTCAAGGCCCTGGCTCGGATCGCCCGGCTGAGCCGGGACCGGGCCTTGCGCGAACAGCTCCTGGCCGCTCCCGATGCCGCCTCCCTTTTTCAAACGCTGGCCGCGGCCGATCAGGAGCTGGCCGGAAAGGGAGCGCCGTGAGCCGGGTGAGCGTGCGGGAACTGCTCCAGGCCAAGAGCTACCGGCTCGAGCTGCGGACCCTGGCCGGAGAAGAGCATCTGGACCAGGTGATCACCGAGCCGCTGGTGAACAAGCTCGGCCTGGCCCTGGCCGGGATCCAGATCCAGCTTTCGCCCGGCCAGATCCAACTCCTGGGCGGGACCGAGATCGCTTACCTGAAGACCCTTTCCGAAGAGGAGCGGCAGGAGGCGATCGAGAACCTGTGCCAGTTCGAGATGCCCTGCCTGATCCTTTCGCGCGGGCTTGATCCCTTTCCGGGCCTGGTGGGGTGCTCGGAGGAGCGCCAGATTCCGCTTTTGGGCACGCCCCTGGCCACCAGCGAGTTCATCCAGCGGATCAACCGTTTCCTGGACGACCACCTCTCGCCCCGGATCAGCCTGCACGGCGTGCTCATGGACGTGCTCGGGATCGGCATCCTCATCCTGGGCCAGGCCGGCATCGGCAAGAGCGAGACCGCGCTCGACCTGGTCCTGCGCGGCCACCGGCTGGTGGCCGACGACATCGTGGACATCCATCGCCACGGCGAGAACATCCTGGTCGGCGCCGGCAGCGAGGTGATCAAGTATCACATGGAGATCCGGGGGCTGGGCATCATCAACATCAAGGATCTGTTCGGCATCGCCTCGATCCGCGACCACAAGAAGATCGAGCTGGTCATCGAACTGGTGCTCTGGGATGACGCCCGCGAGTACGACCGCCTGGGCCTGGACGAAGACACCTACACCCTGCTCGGGGTGGAAGTGCCGCACCTGACCGTGCCGGTGCGGCCGGGCAAGAACCTGTCCACCATCGTCGAGGTGGCGGCCCGCAACCAGTTGCTCAAGCTCAAGGGCCACTTTTCCGCCCGGGAGTTCCAGCGCCGGCTGATCGAAGAGCTCTCCACCGGCGCGGCCAGCGAGGTGCCCCTGGTGGGCGCCGAGGAGATCGAGTAGGAGAACCGGCTATGGTGGGAATCGTCGTGGTAACGCATTGCCGTCTGGCCGACGAGCTCCTGGCCGCGGCCGAGCTGATCGTGGGCAAGGTGCCCCACTGCGCGGCGATCAGCATTGACCCGGGGGAGGGGATTACCCAGATCGGGCAGAAGGTGGAAGACGCCATCGCCGCGGTGGACCAGGGCCAGGGGGTGTTGATCCTGACCGACCTGTTCGGGGGAACGCCGAGCAACGTCAGTTTGTCTTTTCTCAAAGAGAAGAAAGTCGAGGTGCTCTCCGGGGTGAACCTGCCCATTCTGATCAAGCTCTGCACCGGCAGGGATGACCTGGACCTGCGCGAGGTGGCCAAGATGGCGCGGACCGCGGGCAAGAAGAACATCTCCCTGGGCTCCGAGATTTTGAAAAAGAAGGTCTAGGAAAGCGGCGGTGGCCGAGGACAAGCGGAACCTGAAGGTGACCATCCGGAACCGGCTGGGCTTGCACGCTCGGGCCGCGGGCAAGCTGCGCAACCTGGCGGAGCAGTTTCAGTCCCAGATTACGGTGGTCAGCGGCCATACCACCGTCAATGCCAAAAGCGTGCTCGGGCTGATGGCCCTGGAAGCCTCCCAGGGCACCCAACTGATGCTCCGGGCCGAGGGGCCGGACTCCGAACAGGCGTTGCAAGCGCTGGCCGACCTGATTGAACAGCGTTTTGGTGAAAGCGAATGACCGCGGCAAACCCTGACTCCAAAGCCCCGAAGGTGCTCCGGGGAGTGGGCGCCTCGCCCGGGATCGTGGCGGGTAAGGCCTTTACCCTCTCCCGCGAGCGGATAGTGGTCCCCCGCCGCCAGATCCTGCCGGAACAGGTGCCCCGCGAACTCCACCGCTTCCAGGAAGCGGTGGCCGAAGCGCAACGGGAGCTGCAAAAAGCCAAGGAACAGGTGGCGCTCAGCCTGCCCCGCGAGGCCCTCCTGATCATGGACGCCCACCTCATGCTCCTGGCCGACGAGATGCTGGTCGGCCACGCCGCCCAGCTCATCGAGGAAGAGCAGATCAACGCCGAGTGGGCCCTGCGCAAGGTGCTGGATGAATTGGCGGCCCTCTTCCGCAAGATGAAGGACAGCTACCTGCGCGAGCGGGGCCTGGACATCGAGGTGGTGGGCGAGCTGTTGCTCCGCTGGCTGATGGGGAGCCAGGAGACGCGGCTGAGCCAGATCGAGGACCCGGTGATCATCGTGGCCCATGATCTGTCCCCGGCCGAGACCGCGCAACTGGCCGGCAAAAAGGTCCTCGGCTTTGCCACCGACGTGGGCAGCCGGACCAGCCACACCGCGATCGTGGCCAGCTCCCTGCAGATCCCGGCGGTGGTGGGTCTGGAGCGGATCACCCGGGAAGTGAACCCGGGCGACCTGCTCATCCTGGACGGCTCCAGCGGCACGGTGGTGGTCAACCCCACGGAAACGATCTGCCGGGAATACCAGGAGCGCAAGCAGCGGCTTCTGGTGATGACCCGGGAGCTGCGCAAGTATGTGGACCTGCCCTCGACCACCCTGGACGGCCACCGCGTGCGCCTGGCCGCCAACCTGGAGATCCTGGAGGAGATCCAATACCTCAAGGACTCGGGCGCCGAGGGCGTGGGCCTGTTCCGCACCGAATATCTCTTCCTGGGCCGCAGCGACCTGCCCAGCGAGGACGAGCACTACCAGCACTACCGCCGGCTGATCGAGGCGGTGGCTCCCCACGGCGCCACCTTGCGCACCCTCGACCTGGGCGGCGACAAGTTCGCTTCCCAACTGCTGATGCCGGACGAGATGAACCCGGCCATGGGGCTGCGCGCCATCCGCTTCTGCCTGGCCAGCCCCGAGATCTTCAAGACCCAGCTCCGCGGCATCCTCCGCGCTTCCGCCCACGGCAAGATCCGGGTCATGTTCCCCATGGTCTCCGGCTTCCACGAAATCCGCGAGGCCAAGCGGCTGCTCCGGGAAGCCGCGGACGAGCTCGACCGCAGCGGCGTCGCCTTTGACCACCAGATCCAGGTGGGGATGATGGTGGAAGTGCCCTCCGCTTCCTTGATGGCCGACCGCCTGGCCAAGGAGGTGGACTTTTTCAGCATCGGCACCAACGACCTGATCCAATACGTGCTGGCCATTGACCGGATCAACGAGCACGTCTCCTATCTCTACGAGCCGCTGCATCCGGCCATGCTCCAGATCATCCGCCAGGTGGTGGACGCCGGCCATGCCGCCGGAATCGAGGTGCACATCTGCGGGGAAATGGCCTCCGACCCCCTGCACCTTCCGGTCCTGGTGGGACTGGGCTTGGATGAGCTGTCCATGCCCGCGACCTCGATCCCCCGGATCAAGAAGATTCTCCGCGGCATCAAGAAGAGCGACGCCGAAGCCTTTGTCCAGGAACTGTTCCGCTTCGATACCGCGCGGGAAGTGCTCGAATTCGTGCTCGAAGAGATCAAGTCCCGCTGGGCCGACGCCTATGCCCTGGAAGGCGTGGGCGGGGTCGAGGCGGGAGATTTCCAGTGCGCGGTTAACCCCTTCCCTTCCCCGGAAGCCGGGTCCTGATCAATCAGCCTGAACAAGGAAAAGGAGAAGCAGATGTCAACCCAGGATTATTTATTTACTTCCGAGTCGGTCACCGAAGGCCACCCGGACAAGGTGGCCGACCAGATCTCGGACGCCGTGCTCGACGCCCTGATCGCCCGCGACAAAAAGAGCCGCGTCGCCTGCGAGACCCTGGTCACCACCGGGCTGGTGGTCATGGCCGGCGAGATCACCTCCCAGGGCCTGAAAGACGTGGACCTCTCCGGGGTGGCCCGCGAGGTGATCCGCCAGATCGGTTACACCGACTCGGCCATCGGCTTCGATTACCGCAGTTGCGCCGTGATCTCCGCCATCCACGGCCAGTCGCCGGATATCTCCCAGGGTGTTACCGCGGACAAGAAAAAGGACAAGGAGCAGGGCGCCGGCGACCAGGGCATGATGTTCGGTTTTGCCTGCGACGAGACCCCCGAGCTGATGCCCATGCCCATCAGCTTCGCCCACCGCATTACCCGGCGCCTGGCCCAGGCCCGCCGCAAGCAGGTGCTGCCCTGGCTCCGGCCCGACGGCAAGAGCCAGGTCACCGTGGAATACCGGAACGGCCGGCCCAAGCGGGTGACCGCGGTGGTGGTCGCGGCCCAGCATGCGCCCGAGCTGAAATACAAAGAGATCCGCGAGGGCATCATCGAGGAAGTGGTGAAGAAGGTCATCCCCGCCTCCTTCCTCCAGGGCCGGGTCCTTTACCACATCAACCCCACCGGCCGCTTCGTGATCGGCGGACCCCACGGCGACACCGGGCTTACCGGCCGCAAGATCATCGTGGACACCTACGGCGGCATGGGCCGGCACGGCGGCGGCGCCTTTTCCGGCAAGGACCCGAGCAAGGTGGACCGCTCGGCCGCCTACATGGCCCGTCACGTGGCCAAGAACCTGGTCGCGGCCGGGCTGGCCCGGCGCTGCGAGGTGCAGATCGCCTATGCCATCGGGGTGGCCGAGCCGGTCTCGGTTTTCGTGGACGTGCACACCTTCGGCACCAGCCGCGCCACGGAAGAGCGCCTGGCCAGGCTGGTGCGCGAGACCTTTGACCTCCGGCCCACGGCTATCATCCGCTACCTGAAGCTCCTCCGGCCCATTTACCAGAAGACCGCGGCCTACGGTCATTTCGGACGCCAGGACCCGGACTTCACCTGGGAAAAGACCAACCTGGCCGCCAAGCTCAAAGCCGCGGTGAAATAATCCGAAAGGAAATCCGGTAGGGGCAAGGCGCGCCTGGCCCCTACAATTTTTATACGAGAGGGAAAAAAGATCATGAAGCACGATGTCAAAGATTTGAAACTCGCGGGCCCGGGCCGGCTCCGGATCGAATGGGCCCGCCGGCAGATGCCGGTGCTGGGATTGATCAAAGACCGCTTTGCATTAGCCAAGCCGCTCCGGGGCGTCCGGCTCGGCGCCTGTTTGCACGTGACCAGCGAGACCGCGGTGCTGATGGAAGTGCTCAAGGCCGGCGGCGCCCGGCTCGCGCTCTGCGCGTCTAATCCCCTGAGCACCCAGGACGAGGTGGCCGCGGCCTTGGTCAAGGACCTGGGCATCGCGGTGTATGCGATCAAGGGGGAGGACACCAAGACCTATTACCGGCACATCGCCGCGGTGCTCGAACTCAAGCCGCACCTGACCATGGACGACGGGGCCGACTTGGTCGGCACCATCCACGGCCGGCGCCGCGACCTGGTCCAGGGCATGATCGGCGGCACCGAGGAAACCACCACCGGCGTGATCCGGCTGCGCTCGCTGGCCGAGCAGAAGAAACTGCTCTTCCCGGTGATTGCGGTCAACGACGCGGACACCAAGCATTTCTTTGACAACCGCTACGGCACCGGCCAAAGCACCATTGACGGCATCCTCCGCGCCACCAACCTCCTGCTGGCCGGCGCCCACTTCGTGGTGGTGGGTTACGGCCAGTGCGGTCGGGGATTAGCCCGCCGGGCGCAAGGGATGGGCGCGATTGTGATCGTCTGCGAGGTGGACCCGTTGCGGGCGCTGGAGGCGGCCATGGACGGATACCAGGTCATGCCCATCCGGGAAGCGGCCCGGGTCGGCGACATTTTCGTCACCGTGACCGGCGACTTTGCCGCCATTGACGCGGACGCCTTCCGCCGCATGAAGGACGGCGCGATCCTGGCCAACTCCGGCCATTTCGACGTGGAGCTCAACCTCAAGGCGCTGAAAAAAATGAGCCGGAAGGTCCGGCAGGTCCGGCCGTTCATGGAGGAATACACGCTCCAGAGCGGCCGGCGGCTCTACGTGCTGGGCCAGGGCCGGCTGATCAACTTGGCCGCGGCCGAAGGGCACCCTTCGGTGGTCATGGATATGAGTTTCGCCAACCAGGCCCTCAGCGCCGAGTATATGGTCAAGCAGGGCCAGAAGCTGGACAAGCAGGTCTATTCCGTGCCCAGGGCAATTGACCGCGAGATCGCGCGCCTCAAGCTCAAGGCCATGGGCATCAAGATAGATACCCTGACGCCGCAGCAGAAAAAGTATCTGGCGAGTTGGGAGATTGGGACGTGAGTTTGGGGATTGGGGTCAGCGCTCCACATAATAGGCAAAGTGTCAGCATTAAAAGGTCACCCAAAACGTGATTTGATGACAAGTGTCAGGGGTTCTTGGCCCTACCTACGACCTGTGACCTGCCACCTACTGCTTACTCAAAACCTGAGGTTGGTTCACCCTATTATGAGGACAAAATGTCCTCGGGTGAGGATGTAACCGTATGCAGTGAGGGCGTAACGGTAATTTGTGAGGGCGGATGCGGGCAGGATGAGCACGGAAAACCGCTCTCATGTTATGCAAAATTTTCCTGTTCAGGAAAAAAATGAGCAGGTTAGACTGGACAGGCTCCAGGCCAGCAGGCTCAGGTCTTGTTGAAAATCATGGAGTTAGCAAGAGGGTCGGGTTTTGGCACGGGAATTGAATTTTGCTGGCCTTAGAAGAGAACTCTAGTTCTTTGGCAGGATCGAAAGCCGGATAATTCCTTTAACCTATTCCTTTCTTCCTCGATCAGTCCCCATTCCCCAAATCCCCGTAGGTTAAGGGAGGCTTTTTGCCCTCCAAAGAATTCTCTTCGCCCCATCCCGCGGCCCCATCCCCAGGCCGCGGGATTTTTTTTGTCTGCTGTTCAGGGGATCTTGGGCTCGACCTCCGGGGCTTCCGGGGCATTCGGGTCCAGTTTCCGGGCCTGCTCCAGATAGTGCCGGGCCTCTTCGAGCCGGCCCTCCTTTTTCATCACATAGGCCAGGCCGGCCCAGTATTTCGCCTGTCCCGAATCACCCGCCACCAGGGTTCGCAGCTCCGGCTCGGCCTCCGCGAACTTCCCTTGCCGGATCAGGGCCAGGGCCAGGTTCCAGCGCAGCTCCAACGTGCCCGGCGAAGCGGAAAGGGCTTCCCGAAACCTTCGCTCCGCCCCGACCAGATCGCCGTCCTTCTGGGCCAACTGCCCGAGCACGGCCAGGGCATAGGCATTGCCGGGCAAATACCGGAGCGCATTCATCGCCCAGACCCGCGCCGGTTCCCTCTCGCCGGCCTCGAAATAAAATCCGATAAGCTGGTCCGAGGCCTGGTAGCTAAAGGGATTCAGGTGGAAGGACTCTTCCCAATCCGCGGTCGCGCCGGCCGGGTCGCCTTCGGCCAGGCGAAAGTTCCCCCGCGCGGCCAACGGCCCGGCCAGCTCGCGGGCCGCAAACTGCCGCGGCCAGTTCCCGCCGCAAGCGCGGAGCACCTCCTGCCAGGCCTGGATCATGCGATCCAACCCGGACGGCCCTGCCACTGCCTCCTGGGAAACCTGAAACGCCCGGTAGAACAGCGACCGCGCCCGGTCAAAACCCTCCAGTCGCGCCCGCGCCTCGGGACAGCATTCAGATGCTGTCCCCCATTCAGATGCTGTCCCCGCAGCCACGATCACCGGGGCCGGCTCATGCCCGGAAAGGACCTCGCGGAGAATGCCCAAGAGCCTCGGCGTCCGGGGCCGGCCCAGCAGCCTGGGCATGTCGAACTCGAGCTGGCTGCGATCATCGGTGTGCAAAGGTCCGGGTCCGGCCGCTTGGGTCAGGCGCTGGCTGCCCATGACAAAGTTGGCCAGGAGGCCGATCCCCTCCACCTCGACCCGGGCCAGGTCCGCGGCTACCGCCGGCTCTGCCATTCGCTTTTGCCAGCCGGCCAGGTCCAGCCGGAACGGCTCCCGGCTGCCCGCGACCAGGTAGTCGGCGACCGGGATGGTTTCCCAGAGCGCGGTCTCCGGAAAGACCGAGGCATAGGTGCGGAGCACCATCCGCACCGTGTCGGCGTCCATGTCGTAGGCGGGGAAGAAGATCAGCGCCAGCCCGCCCGGCTCCAGGTGGTCCGCGATCAGTTGATAGAACTCGCGGGTAAAGAGCATGCCCAGGCCGGCCACCCAAGGATTGGTGGGCTCGATGATGATCACATCGTAGCGCACGTCGGAAAGCGCCAGGTAGTTGCGGGCGTCGTCCAGGATCAGGTGCAGCCGCGGGTCGTGGTAGTCGAGGCGGCTGGTGTCCGCAAAGTAATGGCTCGCTTCCATCACCTCGGGCGAGATCTCCACGCAGTCCACCCGCTCCACTTCTGGATGGAGAAGGGCGCTCCCGGCGGTGATCCCGCTGGCCAGGCCCAGCACCATCACCTTTTTGGGGGCCGGATGGAGCAAGAGCGGGAGGTGGGCGGAAAGCACCTCGGTGGGAAGGTCGCCCCGGGTGGAGGCATCGGCCTTGCCGTTGATCCGCAGCACCCGCTCGCCGCTGTCCCGCGCCTGCACCACCGAGACCGTGGCCTCCACCCCTTCCCGGTAGAACAGCAGTTCGTCGTTGCTCAGGATCTCCCGGATCCCGATGCCCTGCTGCAACTGGGTTTCAAACAGCCGGGCGTAGAGATAGGGGCCGCTGTTCATGAGCAGCGGGTCCCAGCGCGGGACCAGGATCAGGCCCGCGGCCGCGGCCGCGGCCAGCGTCCCGGCCAGGGGAAGCCGGAGAAAGCGAAAGCTGCCGGCGCCGGAGACCAGGAGCCAGACGAGCCCCACGGCCACGCTTAACCCGGTAGCCAGGCGCAGGGAGTTCTCGACGCCCAGCGCGCGGATCAGGAGGTAGCCGGCCAGGAACGCGCCCAGGATCGCGCCCACCGTGTTCGCGGCATAGACCTGCCCGGCCGGCTCGGCCACTCCCGGCTTGAGCGTCCCCGCGATCTTGACCACCAGCGGGAAGAGCGCGCCCATGAAAAGGGTGGGCAGCAGGATCAACCCGAAGGCGGCCGCGAACCGCAACGCCTGGTAGGCCCCGAACCGGTCCTGGAACACGAGCGACCAGGTGAACATGCGGCCGGTCGCCCATTCGAAAAGCGGCATCACCGCGAGCGCGGAAAGCCCGATCGCCGCTTCGATACCCGCGGCCCAGGCCAGCGGCCGCTGCAGCCGGTCGGCCAGCGGCGTGATCAGCGCCCCGCCCAGGAAAAGACCGCCGATGTAGGCGGCCAGGATCAGGCCCAGGGCGTAGGTGGAGTTGCCGAGCAGGAGCGCCAGCACCCGCGCCCAACCCACCTGGTAAACCATGGCGCAAAGCCCGGACAGGCCGTAACCCCAAAGCACCAGCCCCAGCAGCCGGCCGGCGCCCTCTGTCTCCGCCCCGGCCTTTTCTAAAAGCACGCGTCTTTCCGCGGTCTGCTCTCTCAGCGCCGGGATGATGGCCACGACCAGGAGGATCATCAGGTTAAGCCCGGCCGCGGACCAGACCGCGGCCCGAAGCCCCAGCGCCGGGATGAGCGCAAAGCCGGAAACCAAGGCGCCGGTCATGGCGCCGAGGGTGTTGGCGGCGTAGAGGAGCCCGGCGAAAAGGCCGAAGCGCTCCCGGCGGAAAAGCAGACCCCGGACCAGGATGGGAAAAGTGGCGCCCATGAGCGTGGTGGGGACGACCAGGACCAGGGCCGAGAAGAAAAAGCGGAAGAGGTCAAAGGCCCAGCTTTGCGCTCCCAGGAGCGGCCGAAGAAGCTTGAGCACCGGCAGCAGCGCCGGGATGAGGAGTGGCGAGAAGATGGCGAAGATCCCGATCCCGCCTTCGAGGATTCCATAGGCCAGGATCGGCCGACGGACCTTTGTATCCACCCAGCGGCCGGCGAGGAAACTGCCGAGGGCGAGCCCGGCCATGTAAGCGACTAACACCGCGGTCAGGGCATGGGTGGTGCCGCCGGCCACCTTCGCAAACATGCGGGTCCAGGCCACTTCGTAGATCAGGCCGGCCGCGCCGGACAGGAAAAAAAGCCCGGTGATGGCCGCGGGGATCCATTTTCGGAGCGGCTCGAACTCGGGTCTATTCATTGGGGGATCGCTGATTTGCGGCCGCCTTCCTGGATCGCCCGGATCAGGGCGCTGGTGGACCGGCCTTCGAGCAGGGGAAGGCGCACGACTTTTCCGCCGTGGGCCTTCACCACCTCCGCGCCCACAATCTCGTCTTCTCCCCAGTCCGCCCCTTTGACCAGCACGTGGGGGAGCAGCTCCGCGATCAGCTCCGCCGGCGTGTCCTCCTCGAACACCACCACCGCATCCACCGCGAGGAGCCCGGCCAAGACCTCGGCCCGGTCCTCGACCGGGTTGAACGGCCGGCCCTCGCCCTTGATCCGCCGCACCGAGGCGTCGGAATTGAGGCCCACGACCAACAGGTCTCCGAAAGCCCGGGCCGCTTCCAGGTAGCGGACGTGGCCGGCGTGGAGCAAATCGAAGCAGCCGTTGGTAAACACCACTTTCCGGCCCTGGCCGGCCGCCTGCCGGCAAAGCGCGACGGCCTCAGTGCGGCGGTGGATTTTGTCCTGCATTGAGTTTCTCCTTGAGCGATTTACCGCCGTCGCGGAGGCGGTCGCTCAGATTCCGGGGCGGGGGCCGGGTCGGCGCTTTCTCGATCAGGGGCAGGTAGGGGCTGATCCTGGGCTGGTCCCAATTGCCTTGCACCTTGGCATAATAGCCGAAGAGCGACTCCTGGGTCTGGTTGACGATGGCGCCGAGCAGGGGGATGGGTTTGGTCAGGGTGGAGAGGGTTTCCAGGGGATAGACCGCGATGCGCAGGTCCAGGGTCTCGTGGACAAAATCAATGCTGCCCGCGGCATGCGCTTCCAGGTCCCAGTTTCTCAAGACCAGGTTATCGGAATAAGCCACCCCGTCGCGGAAGGTGACCTCCGCGCGCAGCTTTTCAAACGACTGGCCATACTGTTCCTCTTTGAAGGGAAGACCCAGGAAGGCGAGCACCTTGATGAACAGGTTGTAGCCCATCAACTTGCCGTTGTGCACGTTGACCACGAACTCGCCGTTCAAGCTCGCGGTGTCAAACTCCCCGGCGATAAACCTGCCCGTGACATACCCCCGGCCGTCAAAGTCGCCGTCCACAAAGGTGGTGGTGTCCAGGATGCCCTCGATAAAACTCTGGACGTCCATTTTCCGGATGGTCCCGTTTAAATAAAAAACCACCTCCGCGGGATGGTTGAAGCTCACCCAGGAGAAATTGTCCTCGTAGGTCCCCTGGTAAGCCCGGCAGGTGAGATGGGCAAAGCGCAGGACCCGATCCGTGTCCACCGACCAGTGCCCCTGGATATCCCGCGCCACCAGCTTGCCGTAAAAGCCCTTGCCGATCTTGGCGTCTCCCTCCCAGCGCGAGCGCATCGGCTTCATCTCCGCGTCGGGATCCGGCGCCGGCCCGGGATGGCCCATGAAAAACTTGGAGAAATCCACTTCCTCGGCCTCGGTCACCAGCACGAACCGGGGCGCGTAGGCCTCCTCGATCTTGCCCGAACTCCGGACGGAAATGCCCCCAACGAAAAGCTCGGTCTCCGGGATATCAATCACCCCGTTGGCCAGGGTGGCCGTGCCGTTGAACTTGGAGAGCGGTGCAATCACCCGGCCCGGGTCGAGCCCGGCCCCGCTCAAGCCGGCGCTGCCCGAGTAGCGCATGCGCCAGGCGCGGCTGCGATCCGGTCCTTCCAAATGGACCTTGACCCGGGTGCGGCCCCAGGCCTGGATCGGGTCCACCACGTGGGTCCGGTGGATGGGCGGCCAGGTCAGCACCAGATTGAGCTGCTCCAGGGCCGCATCGAGGTCTGCGTCCAGAGTCAGCCGAACATGATGATTGACCGACCCAAAGGTAAGGTTGGCCTGGTTCACCCGCGTGTCGCCCCAGGTGCCGCTCACCGCGCTCAAGGTGGCTGTGCGAGTGACTTTGTCCACCTCCAATTTCCCGGACAAGGACGCCAGGGGGCCGTCGGGCAGACCCGGACCGCGGCCCTGGGGGAAGCGGCCCCGCACCTCGAAGCGGCCCGGCTCGCGGGCCGACATGCCGTGCAGGTTGAAATCCATCGCGAAAAGCTTGAGCGGCGCCACCAGCCCCGGCTTGGGCTGGCCCTGGTCCACGATTTCCAGGCTGGCATTGTTGACCCGGACCAGCTCCAGGTTGAGAATGGCCGCGAAGCGGTGCTCCGGGTCCGGCAACTGCGCCTGCAAGTTCTCCGAGATCGCTTTGCCCAGCCAGCTCTTCGGCTCCGGGATCGCGGGCGCGGCCGGCTGGGGCTTGATCAGGTTCTTGACCACGAAGTGCTTGTCCGGACCCCGGCGCAGGCAAAGCGAGGGCGAGTCCACGATCAGCTCCTTCCAAAGCAGGCGGCGTTCCTTGAAAAGGACATCCCGGTCCAGGATAACTTTCAGGCTCTTGATCCGAAGAAAATCCTCGGGCACAGCCTCGGGCTCGGGCTTGAGGCGCAGCTCCACGTCATGGCATTCGAACCCCAGGCCGGGGTAGAGGATCGGGAAAATCAGACCGAGCTCGACCTCGGCGTTGAGGCGCGACTCGATCCAGGCCTTGATCTGGGGCCGGTGGTAGTTGGGGTCGAGGTTGCGAGGGTCGAGGTAGATCAGGAGCGCGGCCAGCAGGAGCAGGAGGATCAGGGCGATGAGGAGGACGCGTTTGATCATGATCGCTTTAGTTCCACCTGGACCAGGTAGGGCGCTTCACCCCGGTGGGCGAGGTGGGTGACCAGTTCGCCGATCAGGCCCAGGGAGAGGATCTGGGCGCCGAGGAGCAGGAGCATGATCCCGCCCAGGAACAGGGGCCGGGTGCCGATGGGGCGATGGCCGAGGAACCATAGGACCGTCATATAGCCGAGGCAAGCGCTGCCGAGCAGGAAGCTTAAGAGCCCGACGCCGCCGAAGAGGTGGAGCGGCCGGCGGGCATACTGGGTCAGGAAGAGCACGGTGAGCAGGTCGAACAGCCCGCGCGGGATGCGGCCGAGCCCATACTTGCTCTGTCCGAACTGGCGGGGGTGGTGGAGAACCTCGATCTCGGTCACCCGGAAACCCTGGGCGCCGAGCAGCGCCGGGATGTAGCGGTGCAGCTCGCCGTAGAGCCGCAGGCGGGAGAGCGCTTCCCGGCGATAGGCCTTGAAGCCGCAGTTGAAGTCGTGGATCTCGACCCCGGACAGCCGCGCGGTCGCGAAGTTGAAGAGCCGGGAGAGAGCGCGCCGGCTGAAAGGATCGCGCCGATGCTTTTTCCAGCCCGAGACCAGGTGATAGCCCTCTTCCAGCTTGGCCAGGAACTGGGGGATCTCCTTGGGATCGTCCTGCAGGTCCGCGTCCAGGGTGACCACCACCTCGCCCTCGGCCCGGTCAAAACCCGCGGCTAACGCCGCGGACTTGCCGAAATTACGAAGCAGCTTCACCACCCGCACCCGGGGATCCTTTTCGAACAGCGCCTGCATCTCCTGGAAAGAATCGTCGGCGCTGCCGTCGTCCACCAGGATGATCTCAAAGGGCTGCCCGATCCTCTCCAAGGCCTCCACCACACGCTGGTGAAGCTCAGCCAAGCTCCTCGCCTCGTCTTTGACCGGCACGATGACGCTGATTTTCGCGGCCATGCTCACGCTCCCGGCTTTCTCCGGAAAAGGAAGTAATGCTCGATCTTGGTTTCCAGGAAATACCCTTCTTCCAGCCAATCGCGGAAAGGGATAAAGGCCCGCATTTGCTGATAAGACTCCTTCGGCTCGATGCTGGTTGCATCTTTTTCCACCACCACCACATACTCGGGCGGATGCTTTCCCAGGTCGGCCAGGAATTCCCCCCGGATTTTCTCCTGGTAAGCGGCAAAGCCGGCATTGCCCCGGGTATCGGTGGTGAGCGGCAGGTCATAGACAAACCGGGTCGGCGAATTGCGGCCGGCCAGGAAGTTGATCCCCGGCTCCAGGCCGAACACCAGGACCTTCTCGTCCGGCGCGGTGTTCCGCCGGAGATAATCCGCCACCGCCAGCTCCGCCCGGATGCAGATGTCGCCCTCGCCCCAGTTGCCGTAGGCCCGGTAAAAACCCTCGGCCGGGATCAGCCCGAGATCATAGAGCAGCTCCCGCCGGTAGCGCCGGGCCGGGTCGAACAGCGAGCCCAGGAGCAGCAAGGCCAGGAACAAGGCCGCGGCTAAAGGCAGCAGCGGGCCCCGCCGCCGGGGTCGCTCGGGAAAAAGCGCCGGGATCCCCATTCCGGCCAGGACCGAAAGCGGGCCGAGCAGCGGGATCCAGTGATAGGTGAAGAACTTCATCTGCACCATCCCGTTCAGGTAAGCGGCCAGGGTCCAGAACGAGAGCAGGCGCAAGCCCGGGAGCTTTTCCCGGCCGGCCCGGATCACGGACACGATCGAAAGCGCCAGTAGCACCCGCCAATCCAGCGCCCACTTGGCGGTCCGGATCAAAGCCAGGCCGAGAGCCTTCCCGATCCCGGCATAGGCCTGACCGCCGTAGAAACGGCCGTAGGTGAACACGCCCTCGATCATGTCCCGGAGCGTGCCCGAGGCGAGGAGGTAAACGAGGAGCGGGACCCATCCCAGGAAAAAGCCCGCGGCCAGCACGACCAGGCCGCGGAGCGACTCGGCCCCCCTCCTTTTCCCGGGCCAGGCCGCCTCGGCCGCCAGGGCCAATCCGACCACCCCGATCGTGGGCTTGAAATGGCAGGCCAGGGCGACCAGGAATCCGGCCAGGAACAGCCGACCGAGGCCGAGCCTTTCCGGCCGGGTCGCCTGGAACACCAAAAGCACGGCCAGGGCAACCGGCAGCAGCGTGAAGGTCTCTTTCTGGGCAATGTCCCAGTAGTCGGTGTAGAGGACGGTGGAGAACAGGCCGTAAAAAATCCCGGCGAAGAGCCCGGCGCGATTTCCGGAAACCGCCCGGCCCACGCCGGAAATGGCGACCAAGGTGGCGAGCCGGTAAAAGAGGTCAAAAAGGTTAACGGCCTCCACCGACCGGCCGAAGAACTTCATGGCTAGAGCATAGCTGAAAAAGATGCCGGGAAAATTGAAGTGATAAACGTCGCGGTAAGGAGCGCCGCCGTCCAGGATAGTGGTCGCCACCAGAGCCGCCACGCCCTGGTCGCGGCCAAAGGGCACGTGGACCGAGATCAGGCTTAAGCCCGCGGTCAGGAACAAGACGGCGACGAGCGCCAGGATCAGCCCGCGGCTGGTGCCGGGATTAGACATACTTGGTTTAGGTTCCTCGAAAGCAGTCCCCGTTCCTTTGATTGTATCAGGGTTGGGCCAGGATCGGCAAGGCCAAATTCGGGAAAGGACCGAAGGATTTCGGATTACATCACCCGGACCAGCCCCTTCTCGCCGTCCACCGCCACGATCTGGCCGGTGCGGATGGCGGTGAAGATCTCGGGGGAAGGGATTTCGACCAGGGGGACTTTCTGGTTGAGCCAGACCTCAGCCAGGAGCGCGCCGGAGGCGAGCAGCGAGTCCGCGTTCTGGACCACCATGGCCGCGGGGCCGCGGCCGCGGCGGATGAGTTCGAGCAGGATCATGCCGGTGTAGGTGGAGCCGATGCATTGGGGGAAGACCAGGACTCTGCCGGCCACGTCTTTTTTGTAAAGCTCATGCCTCCGGTCCTGGATCACCCCGTTCCAGCGCTTGATCATGTTGGGCGGCTTGGAGAAGCTGGCGGTAAGGTTGAGCGCCTGGGTAGTGACCAGGGCCGGGGCCTGGGCTTGGCCCGGCACCACCGAGCGTCCGCGAAATTCTTTCATTGGTCGCCTCCTTTTTCTATCTTACCATCAAGTTGAATTTTCTGACAATGTTTGCCCGGAAGGGGGAGAGCCGATAAGCAGGATCGAATGATTCGGCCATTTTCAGGCGAGAAACGGGGTCGGTGCTTGATCCGCGGATAGAGGCCCGGAAGCCGGTGAAGGGCGTAACTCCTTGATCTGATGGTACCCCCGACGCGATTTGAACGCGTGACCTAGGGATTAGGAATCCCTCGCTCTATCCATCTGAGCTACGGGGGTATGCTTTTAAAATCAATCCGCCAGAGAATCTTTCCCCCTGCCTTTCGCTGGTTTTTCTGGCGGCGCGTTTACGGCCTTGCTCAAAGTTGAAATTGATTTTATCACACTGATGAATCATCCGCAAGGCCTGAAATCGGCGCACAGCGCGTTGCTTCGGCTGGCCCGCAGCCGCGCAAAATTTCAGGCGGCCGGGGCCTTTCGCAAAAGCTCGAGGATTTGATCCGCGGTTTCCCGGAGCCAGCCGGCCGGGAACCTTTGCAAATACTCGGCGAGGCATCTCTCCGCCGCGACCGGGGCGTGAAGACGGTTGGCAAAAAGATTCCCCAGCATCACGTAAGCCGCTTCCAACCGGGGGTGGTTTAAACCCGTGGACGAAGCGGTGCGCTCTTTGATGAATTGTTCCAGAGCCCGGGCCGCGACCTCGTCCTCTCCCACCCGGATCAACTCCCGGCAAATGGCAAAAGGCATCAGGCCGAAAGACACCTCCAGATACTTCCTGAAATATTCCGCGAAAACATACGCGGCCTGGCCTTTCTCATTGAGCTTCCAGAAGGTCAGCACCGCCCGCCGATAAAGCTCCCGCCCTTTTCGGCCCCGTTCGTACCGGCTCTCCACCCGGGCCAGGTCCAGGAGCGACCAGGCGTCTTTCGGATCCCGGGCGATGACGGTCTCTAGATCCTGGCGGACCTGATTGAATCCGATCCCTTGTCCGAGCCAATAGCGGGCCCGGACCCGGCAATGGTCGAGCTGAGCTTTCCAGTGCTCCCGATAGTGCCAGGTCATGGCCACGCCAAAGAGCAGCCCGCCGACGTGATCCCAATAGCCGATGTAGCAGTGAGGGTTATCCAGATTGCAGAGGCCCCCATAAATATCCCCGCCGAAGTAGTAGCCGATCAAGATCCAGGGGCTGATTTTGAGCCGTTTGGGCAGCCAGCCGAAGATGTCGAAGAGACTGACCCCCAGCTTCACCTTGTTGTAGTAACACCGGACGATCCACGCTCCCATCAGCCCGGAGATGGCCCCCGAGGCCCCGATCGCCGGACGGTCAATTATCTCCGGCAGAAAGATTAACACCAACAAAGTGCTTAACAGGCTGCCGGCCACCCCGGCCCCGAGGTAATAGAAGAGGAACCGCTTCTGGCTGACCACGGTTTCCAGGTAGGCCCCGAAGGTCCAGAGAAAAATCATGTTGCCCAACAGGTGATCCAAGTCCACCTGCATGAACTGACTGGTGATGAGTCCAACAATGATGGGGTTGATGGGGCTATAGCCGAAGAAAAGGATCGTGGCATGGAGTTCCTCGTGATCCAGGCTGTTCAGGTAGAGGTAAACCAGGAGGTTGAGGCCAATGATGGAGAGGGTGAGGTAAGGGGTCCTCTTCGGCTTCTGCTCGGTGCCCAGGGGCAGGAAAATCATGGCGGCCTCCTTCTTGACCTTTGCTTGGGCCTGGAACTGCCTCTAATTTCAGTCTTTTTTTCTTCCTTGCCCCTATCATTGAGATCGAGGGAGATTCGCGGGCGATTCAGGAAATCGGCGGGGACGCTCGGAAATAGGTCAACGGTTGATAAGGGGCTGGGCAAGAATAGAGGACGAGACCAGGCCCGGCGCTGGCCCTCAGGCTTTGAGGACGACGCCCCGATGCTGAATGCCCAGAGGCGGAATCCCCAAGACCTGGATTTGAGCGGCCTGATCGCACTCAGCCAAGTTTCAGCCGGCCGGGAGAACCTCGGCAAAAAGGAGAATCGCCATGAGTAATAACCAAGATGAACGTTCAGTGAATCGGCGAGGGTTCATGCAATCCGCCATTTGCGGCGCCGGCTTGGCCGGAATCTTTCCCGCCGACTTCGTGAACCTCGGCAAACCGCCTTTTCAAGCTTTGGCAGAAATGCAGGGCAATGGCTGGGGGGAGGAGGTGATTTTAGCCCGGTTTAATAACGATGCTCTTGCCGCGGCCCTGGAGAAGTGCGCGGAAAGCATCGGCGGTGGAGTATATTGGGCGGAAGATCCTCCTGATATCATCGCCGCACCTTTCTTTATCGGGATAATAGATCGAACCTTGCTCGGTGAAAAAGGGTGGCAAGACTACTTGGACTATCTTGATATTGTTTACGACGGGAAGCCTTTAATTCTTGATGGAGAGGTTGTTCACGAGGGGAAGGGGAAAGAGCCGCCTTTAATTCTGATTGATTGCGATAACTCCTTTCCAGACCCCAAACCTGCTACTTTATATTATGGTTCGTTAAGATTGTATCGTTGTTCTCCGGACAACATTTCCGAAATAACCCGAATCATTGAAACCGAGCATAGTAAAATACAGATGGAGAAACTGTTTGCAAAGAAAATTCTATAAGCATAAGGTTGCATTGTGCCGGCCGGATTTTCCACCCGGCCGGGTAACTTCGGACCTAAGGAGGACCAACATGAGTAATGAGCATGATGAAGGCAAAGTGAATCGCCGCGGGTTCATGCAATCCGCGGTTTGCGGCGCCGGCCTGGCCGGAATTTTTCCTGCCAGCCTCGCTGAGCTCGATAAGCCGGCGCTTCCAGCTTCAGAAGAAGAAGCCAGAAGAAATTACCTGCAAAAATTGGAGCAGATTCGGCGGAACCGTTCGAAGAAAATCTTGATCGAGGAGCCGGGGCCGCCTCCCTGGATTTATGCCCAATTCAATCACGATGCTCTGGCCGCGGCCCTGGAGAAGTGCGCTGACAGCATCTGCCATCAAGTATTCTGGGGAGCCGGCTATGGTTTAATGGCATTGCCTTCGTTTATACGAGTAATAGATCGAATGGTGGTCGGCAAAAAGATGTGGCAAAATTACTTGGAATTTATTGATGATCTTTACGATGGAAAGCCATCTTATGCTTATGGAGAGGTTTTTTATGCGGGCAAGGGAAAAGAACCGCCTATAATTCTGATTGATTCCCTTGGTTACTTTCCAGATCCAAAACCTTCAACCTTACGTAATGGCTCATTAAAGTTATATCGTTGTTCTCCAGACGATATTTCCGAAATAACCCGTATCATTAGAGCCGAGCATGCTAAAATACATTACCCGCCATTTATTCGCCTGGATAAGCTCCAGAGAAAATATAAAAAATGGCTGGGTTCGAATAACCCGAGGATCCTGATTTGATCGCGTGATGGACCAGCCGTTAAAAATCACTTCCCCAAAATGCCGATTATCACCGAGGCCTGCGCGAAGATGAATGCCCTGGATGAAGCCCAAATCCTCTCCAGCAAGCTTTAAATCTTCGTCGTCCTCACCGACTCCCGCTATCACGTCTGTGAAGTCCTAGCCGCTCATGCCAGGGGCATTTTCTATCTCAATGCTTGAGGTAATGGAGTGCGACGGCTTGCCGCCGCTTTGGATAGCAAGGACTTGACCTATATCCAATTTTAGCAGGGCCAAGCCTTCGTAATCCGTAAAGTCAGTGCTTGGCACTAATCTATCAATTTAGCCTTTGTTTCTGCGAATGCTGTGAATATACCTTCGATTTCATCGCTCAAAATATTAACCACGCGATCCATTTCTTCATCATCCCTAAGTTTTATACATGACTCATTGAAATCCCTAAAATTAAGTTTATCGCCAAGTTTAGTTGGATGTCTCCATCGCGCCCATGTAGTTTCACTTAATCCAAGGTCCATTTTGTTAATTATATCTAGAACCTTCAATATTTTATCATCATTGCTGTTTATCTCTATTTGCTTTTCATTGTTATATAGGAAAAAGCCATAATAAATATTCACGTTTAGTTCAATTTTGACTACTAATTGTAGATCTTCCTTTATTTCCATAATAGGTAAAACCAAACCATAATACCTTTGAGGCCTCGGTAAGTAATATTGTTTTACCAGAGACTCTGAGAACTGACCGTTTTCAATAAATTTATCTTGCGGCAATCTAAGCTTTTCAATTAGCTTTTGCTTAAGTTTCATCCAAAACCTAAATTGGATATTTGCCTTGATCTCGGGCAAGGCTTTTTCAATTTTCAATGCGGCTTTCAATGTAGCAGGATCCTTAATCTGGCCAATAATATCCATTATGACCTCCTTGTCCGCAATTCCATTGGATAACCTAATTATCAAATCACGATACTGTGATAATGTCTCTCGGATGTAGGGAAGTGAAGCTGAAGCCCTTATACAATGCTCAAGCCACTGATCAACGAATTCCCTATAGGATAGGGTTAATATTCTATTTTTACCTTCGTCTGGTATGTCACCAACACTTTCATTGCTTGCCTCTTTACCATCCAGCGTAAGATAAATTATATATGTATCAAGTTTCATATATTGGCCATACTTCCAGTAGCGTTCAAGTTGTTTCCATTGATCCTCAGCATATATCTTGTTTTCGATAATTATGCATGTGTCTGCCGTTTCCAGAATGATGTCCATTCTTCCATCGGTATCTCTTAATGAAAATTGCTTTTCAGTGGTGACTTTCCACTCCAGGGTTTCTGGGTTTTTTGTGAATAAATCTCTAAAGATATCACCATTTTCATTGCGCAGGTGCTTGAAAAATAAATTTAAATAATTATCCCCTTGGCCGTGTCGACCTTGAGGATTCATAACCTCTGCTAAAAAAGCGCTATGTCCTTTAACTTCATCATCTGTCCTGTCGAGGATTTCAAAAACGTTAAAGTATAGCCCAAGCCTTTTAGCCATATAGTTGTGTCGCTCTATAAGGCTCTTGGCTCGCTCAATTAGTATTTGAGCCTGGTGCTCTATGTTTGAGGTGTTCTCTGTCATTTTAACCAAACTCGATCATGCTGTCTATCTGGTTTCCTTAGATTTCCACTACGGCAAATTATTTCTACCATATCAACCTCTAGTTGTCAATACTAAATTATAACACCTTGATATCCTTGCCGAAGCTCCTGATCCAACTCCTCACTTCCTCCGAGTCCGTCACTTTCAAGGTCAGGATGACCGAGCCGTCGCGCTTAGTTTTGATTTTTTGGCTCCGGTGCCAGGTGCGGGAGGTAATGTATTCGGCCAGCTCGGGCGGGAATTTGAGCTTGAAAGTTTTAGCCGGGCCGGAGAAGATGCCGAAGGCGCCGTCGAGCATCTGCGCGGGATGGTAGCTCTTGGGGTAATCGAACTTTTTTGGGGTCAGCTTGATCTCCCGGATCCGCTCGATGTTGAAATAGACCGGCTGCTTCCGCTTCGCGGGCTTGGCCACCAGGTAAAAACCGCCCTTGTGATGGAGCAGGGTCAGGGGTTGGACGGTGTAGCGCTCGGGCTCTCTCCCGGCCGGCTTGTAGGTCATCTCCACGGTCTTCTGGTAAACCACCGCCTGGATCACGTCCTCCAAAATGTCCACGTGCCCCGAGTAATCCTTGGGCGCCCAGGGCGCGTTGTAGAACTTGCGGGGCAGGTCCGCCAGCAGCTCCCGGTGCTTCCTGGGCAAAAGGCGCTCCACCTTCTCCAGCACCTCTTCCACCGAAAGGGCCACCACGTTCTCGCCCAGCATCTTGAAATACTCGAGCGCGAAATAGACCGAGACCAGGTGATAGATCGAGGTCTCGGACCCCTCGCCGAGCCTGGGCCGCCTCACCAGCCACTCTTCCCCGCCCTTCTTCTCCACCACGAACTGCGGCTCGCCGTCCTCGGTGACAAACTCCCCGGCCATCGCCCTCACGTAGCGCCTGACCGTCTGCGGATCCACCCCCAGGCTCTCAGACACGCCCGCCAGCCGGCGCCCGATCCCATGCCGGGGCATCTCGTCCACCAAGTGCGCCATGCGCAGCGCCGCCGGATAGGTAACCTTCCGGTATCCCTTGCCGCCTCTTCCCTTTCTCCTTGCCATCGGTCTCCCCCTGCCAACGTTTTTCCTTTGTTAAGTTGGGGCCTGACCCCAAGTTAACTTAACAAGGGGCCTGGCCCCATGCGCTTCCCCCTGGTGACGAGCAAACCGAGGATGCTGGCGAGCGTAGCCAGGCTGGTCCAAAGCCCGAGGCGGAAAGAAAGCGGCTGATAGACCCAGCGGATGCGATGGATTCCGTCCAGCAAAAAGACGGCCCGAAAGGCCAGGTCCGCGGGCCGGACTTTTACTTCCTGCCAGATCCCCCGGTTCTCCACGTAGGCCCGCCATCCGGGGGAATAAGTATCCGAAAAAACCAGGAAGCCGGGGCGGGTCAACTGGGCGATCATTTCCACTTTCTGCGATCCGTAATGAACAATCTTCGCCCCTTCCCCTGGCCCGGCCGCTCCCCCCGGGCCGGCCAGGCGCTGAACCACTTCCACCTCCCGGTCGGTATCTTCGAGAATCACCTCCTGGCTGGGCAAAAACCGGGTGGAATCGCGCAGGCGCTCGACCAAGCGGTTCCAATCCGGGAAGATCATGGCCTGATGCACAATGAATGCGCGGGGCAAGGCGTCCCGATTCTCAAACGCTTCCACCTCTCCCCATCTCGCCTGGCGCTGGAAAGGACGAACGGGATTGATGATCTCCAGCCGTTTCAACTTAAGTTGCCCGGCTTTGGCCGCGGCCGGCAGCCACGCCAAAAGAAACCGTCCCTCCGCGATCGAGAGGGGCTCCAGACTGATCCTCTGCTCCCCCATCCCGCTCGGTCCCAGATAACGGCTCAGGAGCAGTCGGTTGGGCACGGAACCGGGCCGGGCCGCGGCCAGATTCAACCACCCGCCGCCGGGTTGCGCGGCGACTTGATATTCCAGAAGGAGCCGATCTCCCGGCAGACCGCTCAACGGGGTCTCGGCCTTGAACGGGGCGGGAATCCAGGCGCTTTCGAACCCCCGTTCCCCTGGCCCCGGACGGCTGAGCATTCGCCATTGCGCGGCGAAAGGCTTCAGCAGCGAATAAGGCGAAGCGTCGGAGAGGGGCATGGCTTGGCGCAGAATTTCCCGCACTCCGGCCAGATGGAAGAGGTGCATCCGGCCGTGGTCCAGCGGCCAGGGATTTTTCCCCTGCAAGTTGGTAAAGATCTTCTGGCCGGATGGGGTTTGGGTAATCAGGTTCGGAAAAATTTGATTCAAGTAAAGGAAAATCCGCGCCGGAGGGATGCGGGGCGAGCCCACCAGATTGCCGGCGCCGGAGGCCAGCTCAAACAAGCCAAATAAGGGATGGAGGCTCCGGGGGGTGTTCGACTGTATCGGCTCGAAGATGACGTATCGGGTCTGGGCCGGCAGGGAATGGGCGAACCTTTCCACTGCCGGCGCCAATTGGTAACGGGCCGGGTCGGTGCGCGGCTGATACTGCCAGGCCAGGAGAACGATCTCGCTCACCCAAAGCAGGACGCCGGCCGCGGCGGCCGAGCGGACCGAGACCAGACTCTTCCCCCCCCGCCGAATCATCACGGCCGCCCCCAGGGCGCCGGCGAGCAGACCGAGCACGTCTCGCTCCTTCCCGCCCATGGACCAGGGCTGGGAAACAGCCATCATCGCCCCGCTGCCGAGCAGCAGGATTCCGACGATCCATGCGGATTTTTTCTCCACGGCAGTTTGCCCGGCTTGAGCCAGCGCCCGAAAAGCCAGGACCACGCCCAAGAGATGGATCATGATAAACGCCTTGCCGCCAAACTGGAGCGAACCCAGAACCGGAAGCCGATCAAAGAAAACCCCGGTCGTGGTCCCCTCCCGGAGCAGGGCCCAGAGCAAGAGCAGAGCCCAGCCTGCGGCCAGGGGTCGCAGTTCGCGATTCTTCCAGGCGCTGGCCAGGCCCCAGAGTAGCAGGCCCGGCATCAGGAAGCCCTGGTACGCCGGACTGAGCCCGAAATTCATGGCTATGCTGAGATACATCCGGGAGTAATAGCGAAAGGGGATCACCCAGGTGTAGAGCGTCAGCCAGCGGAATTCTCCCATCCGGGGAAAAGCCAAGTGAAACGGAAACAGGGGGCCTCGCACCGAGAAGTGCACGGTTTCCAGGGTGGGGAAGAGCAAGGCGGCGATGATCACCAGCCCCCAAATGGTGACAACAAAGATCAGGAGGGATCGCTTCAGCCGATCGCGCCAGCCGGCCTCGGTTTCCAGGATCAAAACCAGGTAAAGCCCGATCAGGCTATAGGCCAAAAGCTCGAGCTCGCCGGAAAACGCGCTCCAGGCCAGACCCAGCGCTCCGCCCAACAGGGGCAGCAGCCGCAGTTTTTGAAAGGCGGCGCGGAGGCAGATCCACAGGAACAGCAGCCCCGCGATCGTCCCGAGATTAGGTGTTATGTTGATCATTCCCAAAAAAGATCCGGAAAGCACACAGACCAGGCTGGCCGCAGCTGCAAGGGCCGGTCCCAGGCGATATTGCCGCATCAGGATATAAAACAGGATGGCACACAAGAGTGAATGAAAAACGATGGTGAGAGATCCTGCCCAGACATAGGGCAGGAGGCTGAAGAACAGGATTTGCGGCGGATACAAGCCACCGCAATGGGTATAGCTCAGGTGAGGCATCCCGCAGAGAATATGCGGGTTCCAGAGGGGGAACACTCCCTCGCGGTAGGTCTGGCCGACCCAGGAATAGTTGGTCATCCAGTTGGCGGAGACGTCATTGATCCCGGGATCTTCCACCAGCGAACGCCCCGCGAGCAGCGTGGGCAAATAGACGGCCAGGATCACCAGCCCGACCATTACGATCATTCTGCGGTCAGATGTATGCAAGCCCTCACCCTGCTTTACTGGAAGAGTTTTCGCCACCTTCGCCGGATCATCCGGAAACGGCCCCGGCTCGGGAATGGCCGCCAGCGCTCCTGGACTCGCCAGGGCCGCCCCGCGAGCGCCTTAGACAGCTCCATCACCCGCGCCCGGGCATCTCGTCCACCCAATGCGCCATCCCCAGCGCCGCCGGATAGGTAACCTTCCGATACCCGCTGCCGCCTTTTCCTTTTTTCCCGGCCATGTTCTCCTGCCTGGCAATGTTTTCTTCTTGCAGGATGGCGAAAGATATTCTATTGTAGTCCGGAGTTCATAACCTGGCAATCCCTAGGCGCCGCGGCTGTTTTTTTCACCACGAAGCTCCATGACCTGAAACGGAGGGCGAAGGATTTTCGGCCGCGGCATCGTCCCGGCCGCGGTCGAAGCCGCGGGCTTGACAGGCTTGGCCAATGGGCTAAGCTAAGCACCAGGCCGGTGGAGTTCGGGTCAGGCCGGGATAAACGACGTTTGACTGATGCCTGGAAAAGGAGGGCCTCGTCATGGCTAAAAGAAAAGGGTTTGATCCCAGGGTGTTCCGCAAGCGTTTCCAGCAGCTCTGCAAGGAGACGCGACTGAACCAGATGCAATTGGCGGCCAAGATCGGCCTGACCCAGGCTTCGGTCAGCCGTTACTTAAGCAGTTCTCCGCCCAATGTCAACGCCCTGGCTCGGATTGCGCAAAGCTTCGGGGTATCCATGGACTGGCTGTGCGGGTTGAAGGACCAGAGGAAATAGAGGAGCCTGGCTGTGACCAAGGTGGAAATGGCGGAGAAGGTTTACGAGCGGGTTGGGTTCTCCCGCCGGGAGTGCCTGGAGATCGTAGAGACCGCGCTGGAGGTGATCAAGGAGACCCTGGAGCAGGGAGAGAAGGTCAAGATTTCCGGCTTCGGCAATTTCGTAGTGCGATCCAAGCACGAACGGGTCGGCCGCAACCCCCAGACCGGAGCAACCATGAAAATCACCCCCCGCAAGGTGGTCACCTTCAAGGCCAGCCGGGTCCTGAAGAACGCGGTGAACCGGTGACCCGTGAAGTAAAGGACCGGTGAGCCGATTTCCTGCCTTTGCCCACAGGCGCCGAGTTGAAGCAGTAATCGGGAGACCGCCCGGTCCTTCGCCCCCGGCGGGGGGCCTCTTCCTTACCTGATGCACTATCTCAGCTACTGCTCTGTCAAGGCAAATTTGCGGAATGGGAATGTAGGGGCACGGCTTGCCGTGCCCAGGATCAGGGCGGGGCAAGCCCCGCCCCTACCAAGAATTTATCCCACATTTATCGTTTGACAGAGCACTACGCCCTTTTTCAAGTCAGGGATGGATGACGCCTTGCCGCCGCGGTCCGCCGGCCCAGGAGTGATACCAATTTGCAATCATTATTCAACTCAGGGCAGGTCCATCAGAAAGAAGTAGGGGCACGGCATGCCGTGCCCCTACCTCCCGCTGAATCATGCGCTAGATTTTTGAAAGCAAATTGGTATGAGAGCTCACCTGCTTAGAGGGCTGGGGAGAATCGGGGCGGTCCCGGCTACTTAAACAGGTGCTGGAACTTTTCCCGGATCTCGTAGCGCTTGGGCTTGAGGCTGAAGGTGGTGGGGATGTCGTTCACAAACACCACCTGGCGGGGGCATTTGTAGCCGGCGATGTGCTCCCGCGCCCAGGCCAGGACTTCCTCGGGGGTCGCCTTCGCCCCCGGCCGGAGCACCGCCAGGGCCACCGGCCGCTGCCCCTTGATCTCGTCCGGGATCCCGATCACCACCACCCGTTCCAGGGCCGGGTGCTGGATCAGATGGTGTTCCACCTCGGTGGGGAACACGCTGTAGCCCGAGACCTTGATCACGTCCTTTTCCCGGTCCACAAAATAGAGCAAGCCCCATTGGCCCTGGAACATGATGTCGCCGGTGCGGAACCATCCATCGGCGAAAGCGCTCGCGGTCTTCCGGGGGTCGTTCCAGTAGCCGGTCATGATCGTGGGCCCCTTGATCACCAGCTCGCCCTTCTCCCCCTTTTTCACGTCCTGTCCCTGCTCGTTGACCAGCCGGTGCTTGAGATAAGGCACCACCCAGCCGGCGCAGCCGGGTCCGGCCGGCCAGGGCGGAGAGATACACACGTGACCGGCGGTCTCGGCCATGCCGTAGCCGCGGACAAAGAGCGGCTTGATCCGAAGGCCCAGGATTTTCCAGCCGCCCCACTGGCGGAAGGTGTTGACCAGGTCGTCGGAGAAAGCATCGGCCCCCCCGCCCCAGACCCACATGGAGGAGAGGTCGTAGCTCTCGGCGCCGGCGCGGAGCATCATCTTGAACATGGCCGGGATCCCGGCGAAGAAGGTGACCTTGTCCTCCTGGATCAGGCGGCAGACCTCGGCCGGGTCGAAGCGCGAGACAAAGAGCATGGGGATAGCCATGGAGATCAGGATGAGCAGGTTCTGGTGGCCGGAAGTGTGGGCCACGGGCATGACCAGGAGCGCGAGCTGCTTTTTGTTGGTCGGGATCAGCGCGAGCAGCAGGGAATACAGGCGCAGGGTGGCCAGCATGCTCTGGTGCGTGAGCATGGCGCCGCGCGGCTGGCCGGTGGTGCCGGAAGTGTAAAAAATGATCACCACTTCCTCCGGGGATTTCGGCTGATAAGGCTTGAGCTCGGGAGAGGATTGATCGGCCAGCTCTTCCAGCGCGACCGCGCCGGCCGGAGCCGGCTCGCCTTCGCTCACCACCACCCAATGCTTGATGCAGGGGACTTCGGCCGGGTCCTGGAGGTTCTCAGTATAGACCTTGCGGTCCACGATCATCACCTCGGCCCCGCAGTTCTCCATCTGGTAGCGGACCTCATCGGCCCGGAGCATGAAGTTGAGCGGCACCGGGATCGCCCCGATCTTCCAGCAGGCAAACTCAGAGAACGCCAGCTCCACCCGGTTGTAAGTCATCAGCCCTACCCGGTCCCCCGGCTTGACCCCCAGCGACTTGAGCCCGTTGCCGATCCGGGAGGTGACCTCCGCGAGCTGCTGGTAGCTGACCTCATTCCCGGTCAAAAACCGGAAGCACAAGCTGCGGTCCAGGTAAAAGACCGGCCGGTCGCCATAAACTTCAGCGAAGATGTCAGTGAAGTTGGCGGTGGTCAGCCGGCCGGAATTCACCACCAGGCGCCAGAAGCGCTTGAAGTAGCTGGGCGTGGGCCGCCTCAAAGGAATATTAATTGTGTCAAGGCTTTGCATGTTTGATTTTGACCTTCAATACATTCTTCAATTCTTCAATAGTAAAGGGTGGCCCCTTATGAAGCATTGCATGGCAATTAGGGCAAACGAGATCAATATCTTTCAGACGTGTTGTCCGGGGACCCTTGGCCATCGGCCTATTATGATGAGCGATGATAAATTTTTTACCAATTCTCCCATATACTTCTTTAAAAAGTATTTTGCATACTTCACATCTATAATCAGATGAGCTTTTCTTTTGTGCAATCAGGTTTCTATTTCTGTAGCGGAATTTAGTTTCAGAGATAAATGCCTTTCCTTCCATTGCCTCAATGATTTCAATTGATTTTTTCGCTGAAATTTCCGAACCAGTATTTATTTCAAACCCGAGTTTTTGGAGTAGTTTTACAGCGTGTTGCATTCCGCCAAAATGAATTCCACTGCTAATAGGTCCAATATCGGGCCTGGCATACTTATGAGCTACTCCTACAATTGCTTTAGAATCATATAAATGCCCCTTATGGTGTAGAAGGTATTGCTTGGAAGGTCCATATTTATACGTTTTTAAAAACAATTCTCTGCCGAGCCGATCATACTCGTTTATTGCTTTCAAAATATATTCCGGCTTATTGATGTCTTTTAGAGCCATCATTTCCTCCTACTTGAGTTGCTTACAGTTCTTGTAAGAGCTTGCCTCCCTGCCCCCGTTGCCTTGCCCAATTCCGCCTCCAGTTCCTCAATGGTGGGCAAGCTGCCCTTGAGGTTTTCCGGCAGGGTCTCGACCAGTTTTATTTTCCAATCCGCTACCCCGATAGGCTTCTGGATATCGCGCAAGGCGTATTCCGCGGTGATGCGGTTCTTGCCCCGGCAGAGGATAAGGCCGATGCTGGGCTTATCGTCCGGAAGGCGCATCCGGTCATCCACCGCGGAGAGGTAGAAGTTCATCTTCCCGGCGTATTCCGGCTTGAAATCCCCTTCTTTCAGTTCGATCACCACGTAACAGCGCAGGCGGACGTGATAGAACAAGAGGTCCAGGTAATAGTCCTCATCCTCGACCGGAAGCCGAACCTGGCTTCCGAGGTAGGCGAAGCCGACGCCCAACTCCACCAGGAATTCCTTGAGATGATGAATCAGGGCCGTTTGCAAATCCCTTTCCTTGACCCGGCTAGACAAAGTGAGGAAGTCAAAATGGTAAGGGTCTTTGGTGATCTGTTGGGCGAGGTCGGATTGAGTTGCGGGTAGAGTTTGCCGAAAATTGGTGATCGCTTTTCCTTTGCGCCGGAACAGGCCGGACTCGATCTGAAGGGCCAGGATGTCCCGGCTCCATCCGTATTCCAGCGCGGCCTGGGCATACCATTGCCTTTCCTTGGGGTCCTTGCATTTTTCCAGGAGGATCACGTTGTGCGCCCAAGGCAATTTGGCCACCGCCGGTGGCCATTTGATCAGCTCCATTTTGGCCACGGCCCGTGGCCAAATTTTCAAGGCCTTGGCGTCCAGCGGATAGGCGCGATAAAAGGCCCGCATCCGGCGAAGGTTGCGGGGCGAGAAGCCTTCTAAATCAGGGAAAGCCTGGAGAAGATCGCGGGACAGACGGTTAATAATTCCCGTACCCCAGGCTTCCTCTTCAAAGCGCCGGTGCAGTTCCAACCCGATGCCGTAATAGAGCAGCAAGAGTTCCTGATTGACCGCCCAGGCCGCCCGGACCCGAGCTTGGCGAATCCGGTCCTTGAGGTCTTCAAGCAGTTTTGTATAACCCGGAGGAAGTTTGATTCGGGAAGGTTGGGCCATCGCTCTGCCCGGCCGGGGTGAGTTGCTCCGGCGGAGCAAAGCGCTTTTTGGTCCCGCCGGCCGTTTCGTTTTGGAATTTTTCTGAGCAGCCATTGCCAAGCCCTGATTCCCGGAACCGGCCGTCCTCACGGTTGATAATACAAAATCAAGACCACCGCGGCCATCCACAGCGCGATGTTGAGCAGCATCGGCCGGTCGGAGATGAAGATTTTGGTCGGAGAGCCGCCCTCGTTTTTCTGGTGGACCAGGTAGAGGTAGCGGAAGATGCCGTAGCAGACAAAGGGAATGGTCCAGGGCAGCCGGGAGGTGTGGAACTTGGTCACCACCGTCGGCCACATGGTCCAGAGCGCATAGGCCATGACCGTGGAAGCGGTAACCACCGCGATCATCTGGTCCAGGAAGTAAGTGCTGTATTCGGCCAGGGCCGGCCGGTGGTTCAGGGCATTGGAAGCCAGGCTCAGCTCGTGCCGGCGCTTGCTGAAGGCCAGGAACAGCGAGCCCAGCACCGTGCAGAGCACGATCCAGGCCGAGATTTCCACCTGGATCACTTCCGCCCCGGCCACCACCCGGAAAACAAACCCGCCGGCAATGGCAAAGGCGTCGAGCAGGATCACGTGCTTGAGATAATAGGAATAGGCCAGGTTGAGCAGAAGGTAGCCGAGCAAAATCCAGAGCAGGATCGGCTGGAGCAGGAAGCCCCCGGCCAAAGCCAGCACGATGCAGAGGATAGCCGCGGCCAGGGCCGATCCCACGGCCAGCCGGCCCGAGGCGATGGGCCGATCTTTCTTCTCCGGGTGAAAACGATCGGCTTCGCGGTCGGCAATGTCATTGAGCAGGTAAACCGCGGCCGAGGCCAGGCAGAACAGAACAAAGGCGCCGGCCACTTGGAGGAACAAGGGTCGGTTGAACAGGTTCTGGGAAAAGGCCAGGGCCGCGAACACGATCAGGTTCTTGATCCAGTGCCGGGGCCGGCCGGAGATGATGATCAGGCCCAAGGTTCTCATCTTGCGCCCCACTCCTTGACCAGCTTGGCCGGGCTTCCCGCCACCAGGCTTTGGGCCGGGACGTCTTCGGTCACCACCGCTCCCGCGGCCACCACCGCGTTCCGCCCGACGGTGACCCCGTCCAGGATCATCGCGCCGGCGCCGATCCAGGCCCCGTCTTCCACCGTGACGCCCCTGGCTTCGATCCCTTGCTCCTTGATCGGCCGGTCCTTCTCCAGGAAGCGATGGTTGACCGGCAGGATCATGGCCCGCGGCCCCACGATCACCTGGTCGCCCAGCCGCACTTTACCCTGGCCGGTGATGACCGCGCCAAAGCCGATCACGCTTTCCCGGCCCACCGCGATGCCGGCGGCCGGCAAGTCGCGGAAGTTATAAACGTGGAGCACGGCGCCGCTCATCACCCGGGTCCCGGCGCCCAGCAAAAGCCCGCCCGGCCGGCCGTGCAGGTAAACCCCCTGGTCCAGGTAAACGCCGTCCTCGATCCGAATAAATTTCATGCCCCGGATCCGCACGCCCGCTTCCGCGGCGAACCACCCGCTCCCGCGGATCAGGAGCCGATAGAGCGCGGCCCGGAGCCCGATCCCAATCAGGGTGGGAACCCAGCCGCAGGCGAGCGTGAGCAATTCCTCGACCCAGTAAGCCAGAAAGCCGCCGGAAGAAGCGGACACATAGAGGCCCAATCGAGACATGCCGCTTTATGGTATCACGACTTGGCGGGCCGGCCAAGGCGCTGGCGGAGCCGGCTCGGGCCCTTAAGCAGGCCCTCGAGCAACCCGAAGCCCAAGCCCAGCGCGTAGGTCAGGTGGTGGAGGAAAAAAGCGAGGGGGACCAGGGGGATCAGCCGGGGTCGCGTGAAGGACCGTTTGCGGGAGAGGAGGAGGACCATTACGAAATAGAGGGCCGCCCAGTAGAAGGCCAGGCCGGGCCGGACCATCAGGGAAATCAGGGCAAAGAGAAGAAGCCCCAGCCCGGTCCAGAGGCTGGGGTTGCTTTTATACATGTCTGGATAAACCCAGAACAGTTTCCCGTTTTGCCGGCGCAGGCGGAAGCGCTGGGCCAGGTAAGCCGGGCCGAAAGGCCGGCGGCGGTGGGTCACCGTGAGCTCCGGGAAAAAGCCGAAGCGATGGTCAAGGTCCCGCCGCGCCCGGTAGATGAACTCGCTGTCTTCGGCGCCGTAGCCCAGGGCCTGGTTGAACCCGCCCGCCTGCTCGAAGCGCTCCCGCCGGACAAAAAAGTTGCACAGGTGGAGGTCGCCGGGCAAGGCCGGCTGCGCTTTCCCGTCCTCCCGGTAAGTCGGGTTGCCTGAGCCGATGAAAGGCGTGGCCAGGATCACATCTGAAAGCCACTCTTGCCAAGGGGCCTCGGCCGGCGCCAGGTTGGGCCCGCCTAAGCCGGTAAGCTCCGGGTGCGCCTGGAACAGGCGCTCCGCGGTCTCGAGCCAGTCGGCCGGCGCCGAGGCGTCGTCATCCAGGAAGGCCAGGATTTCACCGCCGGCCGTTTGTGCGGCGAGGTTGCGCCGGCGGGCCGGGTTTCGATCGGCGACTTCCTGGACGCGGAGGCGCGGGTCCTCCGGCAAGGTCGCGCCGGGGTTGGTGACCGCGATCACCTCGAAGGAGGAATCCGTCTGCTGGAACAGCGAAGGCAGGCAGGGGTCGGGCTGGTCCCGGTCCAGGAGCACGATCACCGAAAAGCGCGGGGCCATTACGATCTCAGCCCCAGGATGGAAAGACCCATGCGCAGGTTGGCGCGGAGCTGGTGGAGGCTCCGGAGCCGCGCCGTCCGCCGCAGGAGATAGCCGGGCCGGAGGTAGAAGCGGCGGTAAAGCTTGCCGAGCGCGGCGCGGAGTTCTTGGGCGCTCAGGTTCTCGATCCAGAGCGGCGGCTCGAATTCGGGCCGGGGGTCCCGGGCAAAGTCCCGCCAGGGGTCGCCCTTGATGATGCCGCGTTCCTGTCCCATGGCATAGACCGGCGTGCCCGGGAAGGGGATCAGGATCGAGAAATGGATATAGTCGGGATCGAGGTCGCGGGCGAACTGGAGGGTCCGGCTCAAGGTGCCCTCGGTCTCGCCGGGAATGCCGATCATGAAGTAAGCCAGGGTCTCGATGCCCGCGGCTCGCGATTCTTCAAATGCCTGGCGCGCTTGTTGGTGGGTGATCCCTTTGCGGAGCAGGCGCAAGAGGTCGGGATCGCCGGTCTCGACCCCGAAGTGGATGCGCTTGAGCCCGGCCCGGGCGCAGAGCTGGTAGGTCTCCGCGTCCAGGTCTCCCACCCGCGCGCGCGCGTCCCAGTCAAGGGGGAGCTTCCGCTCCAGGATCAATTCCGCCATCTCCCGCACCCGGTCGCGCCGGTGGGTGAGGTTATCGTCGTAAAACACAATCTCCCGGATGCCCAGCCCCGCGCACTCCTCCATCTCGTCCACCACGTTCTTGGCCGAGCGGCTGCGGAAATGTTTGCCCAGGTGCGGCCGGTCGCAGAAGACGCAGTGAAAGGGACAGCCCCGGCTCGACATCATGGTGGTGATGGGCCGCAGCCCGGAGAGCACCGAGTAATACGACTCCACCGGCAAGAGATCCCGGGCCGGAAAAGGCAGCTCGTCCAGCTTGAAAATCAGCTCGGAGCAGGGCGCTTCCCCCAAACCGGCCAGGCCCTTGAGCTCTTCTTTTCCCATGATTCTCCGGACCAACTCGGGGAAGGTGTCTTCCGCCTCGCCCCGCAGCACCCAGTCGAACAGGCCCAGTTGCAGGGTCTCGGCCGGGTAGAGGTGCGCGTGCGGCCCGCCGGCCACCACCGGGATCCTGCGCCGCAGCCGCATGATCTCCGCCGCGGTCTCCACCGCGCCGAGCAGGGTGAAGGTCATCACCGAAATGCCGACCAGATCGAAGCCGCCCTTGCCGGCGTAGCGGGCAATCTCCTGCGCCGACTCGCCGGAGGTCGGCGCGTCAATCGCCTGCACGACCGTGTCCGGAACCGCCCGGCGCAAGGCCGCGGCCAGGTAGAGGATGCCGAGCGGGGGGAAGGCCCCGCGGCTGAACTCGACCCGCGGCGGCAGGATGCCCCGGATGGCCGGGTGGGCCGGGGGGTTGACCAGCAGGACTCTCATCGCTTGAGCTTGGTGATCAGATCGGCCAAAAGCCCCAGGACAAAGACCTGGACCGCACTCAACAGGATCACGACCGTGGTCACGTCCATGAACTTGCCCAGGTAAAAGATGCTGAAGAGGGCCACAAAAAGCGCGGTCAGGACCAGCAGGAGGCTCAGGGGCACGAAGACTTTGAGGGGGTTGAAGTAAAGGATGGTGCGCAAGAGCAGCACCAGCAGGTTGCCGGTGTCGCGCACCGGGTGGAACTTGGATCGGCCTTGCCGGGGAAAGTAGTTGACGGGCAGGAACTCGACCGGGTAACCCTCGCTGAGCAGGACCAGGGTGAGGGTGGCGGTGAACGAAAGCCCGTCCGGCAAAAGGTGGAAATACTTCTGCGCGGTGGCCTTGCGGAAAAGACGCAAGCCGGAGTTAAGGTCCGGCGCCTCGATCCGGGCCAGGAACCGAAGCAGGAACCGGATCAGGCGCTTGACCAGGGACCGGAGCCGGGGCTCGATCACCACCTCGCCCGAGCGCGCGCCCACCACCATCTCGGCATGCTCGGCCGCGGCCAGGAACTCATCCAGCCGGTCGGTGGGGTAGGTGCCGTCGCCGTCGAGGATGGCCACCCATTCGCCCTGAGCCTGGTGGATTCCGCTCTTCAGGCAGGCGCCGTAGCCGCGCTGGCGCGAGTGCCGGACCAGGCGGACCTTGCCCGCCAGGGTCAGCGGGGCCAGGACTTCCCTGGTCCGGTCGGTGGAATCGTCATCCACCACGATAATCTCGGCCGGGGTCCGGGTCTGGGCGAGCAGGCCCTCGACCACCGGCACGATCGCGGCTTCTTCGTTGCGGGCCGGGATCACGATGCTCAGCTTCAAAGTCATGGCGCGTTCCCTTCCAGAGGATCAACCCGGGCCGAAAGCCAGCAGGCGTCGTCAAAGGCAAAGTTGTTGCGCGGACCGGGATCCGTAATTACATAGAGTGCGGACAAGGCGGAAAGGTTCGTGACCAGCGAGTAGTCGGGCGAGAACGCGCCCCGCCCCCCCGGGTCCGGGAGAAAGCGGGAGAAGAGGAGGCGCTTTCCCGCGTCGGTTTCAGCCAGGATGGTGAAGCCGGCGCCGTCGCTTTGGACGCGGAACGGGAAGGGATGCTGGATCGCCGCGGCAAAGTCCAGGCGGAAGCGGCCGGGCTCAATGAAATGGAAGACGGCGGGATGCCCTCCGGCCGGGTGCTGGCGGATGGCGTAGGCCGGGCCAAAGGGAGTGGGGATCACCTCGGGCCGGGGCGCCCGCCAGTCCCCCGCGCCTTGCCAGCCGCTGAGCACGGCCAGGTAAAAGTCCTTGGGCAGCACGTCCTCTCTAATATAATACTGTTCGTCGCGGAATGCGAAACGCAGGCGCAAGCCGTCCTGGTATTCGCGGACTTCGTTGATCGCCGGCGCCACTTCCGGGTTCATCAGGTCCAGGGCGATCAGGTCCATGGGCCGCTCCCGCAGCCGGCGGGTGGCCGCGGCGCTGGTGGGGAAGAGGGTTTCGATCCCGTCGTAGTAGCGGAAGACCCCGATCGCCGGCGTGGAGAAAGCCAGCCGCATTTCCGCATACTGTTGCACCTGTTGGGCGAGGAAGTAATAACGGTAGTTGCGAAAGGCGGCGTGCTGGAAGTCGAGGGGGAAGGAGATGGCCAGGGCGATGGCGAGCAGGAGCCAGGGCCGGGGCGAGCGGGCGATGGCGTCGTGGGCGATGAAAACCAGTGCCGGCACGAGGTAATAGAGATAGACCTCGTGCTTGCAGACGAGCTGCGGCGCGGCCAGGAAGAGGACCAGGAAATAAAGCGAGAAAAAGCGCAAACCGGGCGACCAGGCCGCGTGCGTTTTGAGGAGCCAGAGGAAAAGCGCCGCGGCCAGGAGCAGCGGGGCCGGGCCGAGGAGCGCGAGGATGTGGTCGCGGAGCAAAAGGTAAGTCTGGGGTTGCAGGAGCGTGAGGGGGTTGTTGCGGGTGGCGGCGTGGCTGAAGAAAACGATCTCGCCGGCTGCCGCGTCCTGCCAGAAGAGGATCGCGGCAAAGATCGCGCCTTCCAGGAGAAGCAAGGCGAGCAGCAGCTTGCGGGGTTTGCGCTGGCGGATCTGCAAAAGCAAAAGGACCGGCACGGCCAGGTAAGCGGGCCAGTCGGAGAGGCAGGCGAGGAGCACCGCGAAGAGGAGCGCGAGGAGCCGGAGGCGCCGGGGGTCTTGTTGCCAGCGGACAAAGGCGACCGCCACCAAAGTCACGGCCAGCAGCGAGAGCGGCTCATAATTGGTGGTGAGGGCGAGGGCAAAGGGCAAGGGCAAAAACAGCGCCAGGGCGAAGAAGAGGAATCCGGAGCGGCGCTCGGTCAGGAGGTAGCGGAACCAGAACGCCAGGGAAGCGAGGTAGAGGGCGAGCGCGGCGAGCCGGCTCACCCATTCGTGCACGCCGAAAATGCCATACAGTCCGGCATAGAGAAGATGGAGCAGGGGCGGGTGGGCGGTGTGGAAGACCTTGGCGCCGTCCACTTCGGAGATGACCGGCAGGAAATAATTGTCCGCCGCCCGGCCGGCCAGGTGATGGAGCGCAATCGCTTCCTGGAAGCCGGTGTCGAGCAGGTTGACAAAGGGCGCGCGCAGGTTGGGCAGCCGCACCACGATGAACATGGCGATGACCAGGAGCGGCAGGCCGGCTTTAGCGGTGCGCATGGCGCTTCAGGTATTCCCAGGTCAGGCTGAGGCCAAAGTCGAGGTTGATCCCGGGCTCCCAGCCGGCGGCCTGCCGGAGCCGGGCGGCATCGAGCACGTTCGCCAGGACGTCGGTGGACCGGATCGCCTCTTTCTTCAGCTTGAGCTTCTTCCCGCTGATGTCCTCGATCCGCTCGATCAACTCGTTGAGCGAGGCGCCCTGGCCGGTGCCGAGGTTGAAGACCTGGTCGCGCGCGCCGGCCTCGATCAGTTTCAGCAGAGCCGAGATCACGTCGTCCACGTGGATGTAATCGCGGACCGTGTCGCCCCGGCCGTAGATGATGAAGGGGCGGTCTAAAAGCAAGGCGCGCATGATCGCCGGGACCGCGCCGTGGCGGTTGGTCTCTTCCTGAAAGGGGCCGTAGGGATTGGAAATCCGCACGATGAGAAAGGGCAACGCTTGCGCGGACGCGAAGATGCGGAGATAGTGCTCCATGGCCAGCTTGACCACGCCGTAGGCGGAAATGGGCCGCGTCGGCGCGTCCTCGGACACGGGCAGACTCTGGGCATGGCCGTAAATCTGGCCGCCGGTGGAAGAGTAGAGGAAAAGCGCGGGCCGGCGCCGGGCCAGGGCCGGGAGCAGGCGGAGGAAAGGGTAAAGGTTGGAGCTGACCTCTGCCGCCGGGTCCTGCGCCGAATCCGCGGGGATGCCCTGGTGGACCAGGTGGATCACCACGTCGCCGGCTTCCACCAGCTCGCTCGCCCGGTCCACCTCGGCCAGGTCTCCCTGGACAAAGCGGTCCGGCTGATGGAACCGGGGCGGCTTTTGGTCATAGACCAGGGTCTGCCACCGGCCGGGCGGGAGCAGGCGCAAGAGGTTCTGGCCCATGAAGCCGGAGCCGCCGAGGATGACCAGCCGCTTCATGCTCCGCTCCGGTAAAGGTCCTCGACCTCGCGGCTATGCTCCTGCATGTCGGCCACGGCCGGGTGCGGCACGAACCTTCCCGCCGGCCGCTCCCCGCGGAGAAGGAGGTCTTGGAGCACGGCGCGCAAACCCACCGGGTCGCCTTTCGGAAAGAAGCGGACATGATCCATCTGTTCGCGGCGGGCGATGATGCCGGGCACGTCGGAAAGCACGGTCCAGGTGCCGGTGACCAGGCCGTATTTGACGATGAGCGGGCAGTTCTCGTCCCAGGTGGACGGGACCACCAGGACATCCGCGGCTTCCAGCACGTTGTTCATCTGTTCATAGGCAAAGACTCCCTCGTAAGAGGAGCGAGGGAGAGAGTCGAGCTTGAGCGAATCGGCGTAGTCGCGGCTGCCGGGGTCGTTGAGACTGCCGTAAACTTTGAGGCTCCAGTCCTGCCGGCCCAAGTCCCGCAGCGCCTCCACCAGCACGTGCAAACCCTTGTGCGGGAGCATTTGGCCGATGAAGGCGAGGCGGAAATGGTCGGCCGGCCGCTTGTGATGAGCCTGGAAAGGCCGGGTGTCCACCCCGAAATCGAGCACGCGGCTTTGGAGCCGGCGGATACCCTGCCGGGCATAGACCCGGAGGATGTGCGGGTTGGGAAAGATCACCCGGTCCGCGGACTGAAGCGCTTCGCGGGCGAGGCGGCTCCGCCGGCGCAAGAGTAGCAATTTAGGATCCCTGAGCCGGTCGGCGAGCGCGAGCGGCACGTATTCAATGAGCCGGCGGTCGAGGCCGCGGCGCGCGAAGAAGACCGGCTGGTCAAACAGGCACGGCAGGCAGCGGAGCGCGGAGCGCGGGCCGGGGCAGGGCTGGAACCGGCTGTCGAGGAGTTGGCCGCGCGGGCAAATGGCCGCGTCGTCGGTCACGGTGAAGACGGTGCGGGCTTTGGCCTCCCGGGCCAGGCGCGGAAAGCGGACCGAGAGCCCGCCCAGGAAATAAGTGAAATGCACCACCTCCGGCTGCGCCTCGGCCAGGATTTCCTGAAAGAGCCGATCAAGACTTTCATCGAAAAAGTAGTTCTCCAGGTCCGCGGGGTCCAACCGTTTGCGCAAGCGATGGATGGTCAAATTGTTCTCGGCAACCACCTCCCGCCGGGGAGTTCCCGCCTCCGGATCGTGGACCAGGTGGCAGATGGAAACGGGATGCCGCTGAGATAAGGCCCGGGAGAGTTCCCAAGTGTAAACTTCAGTGCCGCGCCAGTGAAACGGGGGGAAGCTATGAACCACCAGGAGGATTTGCATTCGTGATCTCGCCTACATAGTAACATCGGCCCGCTAAAGGTGTCAACGCTTGGGGGCCGGGCCTTCCCCGGAGCCTTTTTATGCAGTTTTGCAATTTTGCATGTCGGGCGGTTCCGCGCTAAACTGGTCCTGGCTGAATCAAGGTCGCAGGAGGAACCCGCGCGATGCCTGATTACGATGAATTGCTCCTGACCCCGGAGAAGAGCCGGTTCGAGGCCCCGGTGGTGGACCCGGTGCTGATAGTGTTGGTGGAGACGCACCTGGTCATTGCCGCCAAGCTGCTCCGCGCCAAGAAGCACTTGCTGCCGCTCATCCCGGCCCGGGTCTATACGATCCGGCATCAGGAACGGCCGGTGAGCCTGGTCGGCCCGGCCCTGGGCGCGCCGGCCGCGGTGATGGTGCTGGAGCGGTGCGCGGCCCAGGGCGTGAAGCATGTGATCGTGCTGGGCGTGGCCGGCTCGCTCCAGCCCGAGGTCAAGATCGGCGATTTCGTGGTCCCGACCTCGGCCAAAAGCGATGAAGGGACCAGCGTCCATTACCAGCCGGAAAAGTTTCCGCCGCTTCCGGGAGAGAAAGCGCTGGCCGCGGTGGAAGCGACGCTCAAGGAAGCCGGCCTGGCTTATCATCGCGGCCCGATCTGGACCTCGGACGCCTTCTACCAGGAGACCAGGGACCAGGTGAAGCGCTACGGCGAAGCCGGGCTCCTGGCCGTGGAGATGGAGCACTCCGCGCTTTTCACCGTGGCCCGCTTCCGGGGGATGGAGCTGGCTGGCCTGCTCGTGATCTCGGACGAGCTCGCCTCCCTGAAATGGAAACCCGGTTATACCCAGCCCGCTTTCCTCAATAGCTTCCGGCTTTCCTGCCGGCTGGGCTTGAACGCGGCCCTGAAGCTTGCCGAGAACGACCGGCCGTGAACTTCGCCAACCTCAAGCTCTTGATCTTCGATCTCGATTACACTTTGATTGATTCGAGCAAGGGGATCATCTATTGCTTCAACCGGGCGCGGAAAGAGATGGGTGAGCCGGAAGTGGAAGCCGCGAAGCTGATCCAGCGGATCGGGCTTCCGATTGAAGAGACCTTTCGCCTTTTGGGCAGCCAGGACCCGGAGCAAGGCCGGGTGATCTTCCGCCGGATTGCAGCCGAAGGAGCGATGGCCGAAAAGTCGTTCCTTCTCCCCGGAGTGGCGGAGACCATTCCGGAGCTCTTTCGCCGGGGCTTTCGCCTGGCCGTGGCCAGCACCAAGAGCCGGCGCGAGATCATCGCCGTCCTCGAGCACCTGGGCCTGGCCCGCTATTTCGAGGCCTTCTGCGGCTCGGATGAGGTCGCCCACGCGAAGCCGGCGCCGGACTCCCTGTTCCGGGTGATGGAAGCGACCGGAGTCAAGCCGGAGCAAACCCTTTATTGCGGCGATCACGTGGTGGACATCCAGGCCGGCCGGGCCGCCGGCGTGCGGGTGATCGCGCTTGAAGGCGGCCCTTGCTCGCGTGCGGACCGGATCGCGGCCAATCCTGATGCAATTGTGAATAACCCGCGGGAGATCCTTGAGTTTTTGAATTAAGCCCTCAACACCCGGCCGGCTCGGACCCCTTCAATATAGGACCCCTCTTTCACCACCTGCCGGCCGTTGATGAAGACGTGTTTGATTCCCCGGGGCTTGCCCGCGGGCTCCGGTCCCTGGGGCGGGGTGTCGGCGATGGTTTGCGGATCAAAGACCACCAGGTCCGCGGCTTTGCCCGGCTTGAGCAAGCCGCGGTCCCGGAGTCCGAAGCGCTCGGCGCTGGCCGAAGTCATCCGCTGGACCGCGTTCTCCAGGCTGAAGAGCTTGCGCTCCCGCACGAAATTGCCGAGGACCTTGGGGAAGGTGCCCAGCCCCGCGGGGTTGGGGTAGCCCGCGCTCTTGATCGCGGCGTCGGTTTCAAACAGGCAATAATCCCGGGAGACCACCGCCTCCAGCGGCCCTTCCTTACCCGGCTCGCCGCTGTAGGTATGGAAGAGCATCAGGGTCGCGCCCCGGCTGGCCTCGGCCATCTGGAGCATGGCGGCGAAGGGAGAAGTGCCCCAGCGCTCCGCGATCTCGGCGATGGTCAGGCCGTTCAAATCCTCCCAGCCCGGCACCGCGGCGTCCATGACCTGGAAGTCGCGGTAAAGGAAACCCACCAGGCGGAAGCCGAGCTCGAGCTCGAAGCGGAGCCGCGCCCGGGCCCAGGCGTTGCGATAGGCGCCCGGGATCCGGGCCAGGAACCAGTAAGGGAACGGCGCGTGGATGGTGGTGTTGCCGGAGGTGTAAGGCAAGGCATCCACCATCACGTCCACCCCTTGCCCGCGGGCGTCCTCCACCAGGCGCAGGCAGTCGGGCGCGGAGGACCAGCTCCGCCGGCCCACGAAAATGAAATGAGACAATTGCAGCTTCACCCCGGTGCGGCGGGCGAGCTCCAGCATCTCCCGCAAGGCCCGGAGGTTATGCGGCTCCAGCGAGGTTAAAGGATAACAGGGCGAGAGCCAGGAGAAAGCCTTCAAATGGACGGTCACCGGCTTCTGGGCCGAGGCCGCGACCCGGCAGAAGGCTTCCAGTTCATCCAGGGGCGAATACATGCCCGGGTCGTAACCCAGGCCGAAGCTCAAGCCGCACGCCCCCTCTTCCAAAGAGCGCCGCGCCTGGTCTAAACAATTTTGCAACTCCGCCGGCCGCAGCCGCCCCCGCCGGGTGTCGGCCGCGGCGTAGCGGATCGAGGCGTGTCCGACCAGTTGCGCCAGGTTGAGGACCGGCTGGTTCTCTTCGATCCGATCTAAAAACTCGGCCAGGGAATTCCAGGTGAAATCAAACGGCCGCTCGATGGTGATGGAGGCAAAGCTCAGGAGCCGCTTCACCGTCTCGGCCCGGACCGGGGCCGGAGAGATCCCGCAGTTGCCGGCCACCAGGGAAGTGACCCCTTGCTCGACCAGGCGTTTCAGCAGAAAAGGATGATCCTCCAGGGGCAACAGCCAGTCGGCGTGCGAGTGCATGTCAATAAAGCCGGGCGCGACCACAGAGCCGCGAACGTCGAGCACGGCCTCCGCCGCGGGAAGCGGATCGCCCGGTTTCAAAACCGCCTGGATGCGGTCCTTCTCGATCAGCACCTGGCCGGGAAAAGCGGGCTGGCCGCTGCCGTCCACCACCGTTCCACCTTGGAGTAGAATGCTCATCGCTTTTCTCCCCGCTCGCTTACCGGTGCAGGTACTCCGCGTAATCCACCATCTTGGCCAGGACCCGGGCGGCCTCTTCCGGCTCCGCCAGCATTTGCAGGCGGGTGTCCCACTCGCGGGAAGCGGTCCAGCGGCCGACCATGAGGATGGGCTTGCCCCCGGTTTGGATCAGCCCGACAATGCCGTCCACAAACGCCTGCCCCTCCTTCCGGCTCTTCGCCTTCATCCGCTCCATCTCCTCGGCCGGGACTTTCTCGATCCGGCCCAACGCCTGCATGATGTTATCGGCCTGCGCCTCCACATTGGCGCCCAACGCCAGGATCGCGTCCACCCCAGGGTCGGCCAGCAGGATCCGCAAGCAATCGAGGTAAACCTGGCTGGAAAGCACCGCGACCAGGTCCACCGGGTTGCCCCGGCTCCAAAAAGGCGGGAGCAGGCGGTCCAGCCGGGCAATAGTCTCGGGCGCGAGCTCGGTAAGCGTCAGGCCGGCCTCGACACAGGCGTCGGCCGTGATCACGCCCCAACCGCCGCCGCGGGTGAGGATGCCCACGCGCCGGCCCTGGGGCAGGCTTTGCGTCTCCAGCGCGCGGGCCAGCTCGACCACCTCCTTGTTGGTCTCGGCCTGGATCACGCCGGTCTGGCGGAAGAGCCCGGTGTAGAGGCCGGTGCTGCCGGCGAGCGCGCCGGTGTGGGAGGCCGCGGCCTGGGCGCCGGCCGCGCTGCGGCCGCCCTTGAGCACCACGATGGGTTTTTCCCGGGTGACGCGCTTGGCGACTTCGAGGAAACGGTTGCCGGGGTCGAGGCCTTCCAGGTAGGCGATGATGGAGGTGATCTCCGGGTCAGCGCCGAAATAATCCAGGTAGTCCACGAAGTCGAGGCCGCCCTCGTTGCCGGAGCTGACGAACTTGCGAAAGCCGAGCCCGCGCAGGTAGCCGCGGAAGAGGAAATGGGTGCCGACGTTGCCGCTCTGGGCGATGCAGGCGACGTGGCCGGGCCGGGGCATGACCGGCGCCATCAGGCAGGTGAGCTGGGCGGCGGCGCTGTAGATGCCCATGCTGTTGGGCCCGACCATGGCGATGCCATGCGCCCGGGCGATCTCCGCCACCCGCTGCTCCAGGGCCGCGCCCTCAACTCCGGTCTCGCTGAAGCCGGAGGTGATCACCACCACCGCGGGCACGCCCTTCCGGCCGCATTGCTCCATCACCTCCGGCACCGCCGGAGCCGGAGTGGTAATGACGGCCAGGTCCACCGGCTCGGGGATGTCCAGGACCGACGCGTAGGCGGGCAGGCCGAGAATGCTTTTTTCCTTGGGGTTGACCGGGTAGATCTCGCCCGCGTAGCCGTCGTTGATGATGCGGGCGAGCACAATGAAGCCCCACTTGGTGACCGAGCGGGTGGCTCCGATCAGGGCCAGGGAGCGCGGGTGGAACAAATGGTCCAGTTTTTCGCGGCGGCGGGTTTGATCCATTACGACTGCTTTCTCCAATGCAGAAAGACTGCGAGGCAAATTATAGTCCATCTTCGCAAGAGGTCAATCTCCCCACTTTCTTAAGTTAGATCCTGGTTCTTGCTAAAAGGGGGGCCTCGCCCAATGTCATGATCTCTGCTAAAGTGCTGGCCGAGGAAAGAAACGGGATGAGTGACAGCTTTGGTCTCAAGCGGGTCCTGGGGCTGAAAGAGCTGGTGGCGATCGAGATCGGCACCACCATCGGCGCCGGCGTCTTCGTTCTCACCGGCATCGCCGCGGGCATGACCGGATCCGGGGTGCCTCTCGCCTACCTCCTGGCCGCGGTGCCGATCGGGTTCGTGATGATGACCGTGGCCATGCTCGGCTCGGCCCTGCCCACGGTCGGCGGCACCTACCGTTACCCCAGCCGGCTCTTCTCCCCGGCCTGGGCTTTCCTCGGCGTCTGGACTTACGCCCTGGGCATGGTCTTCGGCGCCTTCCCCCTTTACGGCCAGTCCTGCGCCGAATATCTGCAGGCGATCTTCCCCGGGCTCCCCCTCCGGCCGACGGCCATTGCCATCCTCACCTTTTTCTACCTGATCAACCTGCGCGGGATCCAGATCGCGGCCGGGGTGCAGGGCCTGATGGTGCTGGTGATGGTGGCGGCGCTGATTTACTTCGGCGCGGCCGGAATGCCCGCGGTGCAGGCGGAAAATTTCCAGAACCTGTTGCCTAAAGGAATCGGCGGCCTGGTCCTGGCGGCCTGCCTGTTGACCTTCACCTTGCAAGGGAGCAACGCGGTGATCGAGCTGGGCGCGGAGATCAAGGACCCGGGCCGCGCGGTGCCGCTCTCGCTCTTGATCTCGATTCCCGCCGTGACCCTGATTTACCTGGTGATCGGGGTGGTGGCGTTGGGGGTGATCCCCTGGCAAAAGGCGGCGAACCTGACCGCGCCCGCGCTGGCCTTCATGGGCCGGGCCGGCTACCACTTCTTCATCCTCGGCGGCGCGGTGCTGGCCATCACCACCACCATCAACGCCACCTTCATGTGGGCCACCAAGTCGCTGATGGTGCTGGCGCACGATCAGCTCTTTCCCGCGAGCCTGGCCCGGACCTCCCGCCGGGGCGTGCCGCAAAGGTTCCTGACCTTGCTCTGGGCGCTCTCGGTCGCGGCCTTGCTCCTGGGCAAGGTCCCGCTCCAGACTTTTGCCAGCTACGCCTCCATCGGCGGCAACTTCATCTTTATCCCGGTGATGGTGAGCGCGCTGCTCCTGCGCAAGAAAATTCCCGAGATCTACGAGCGCGCGCCTTTCCGGCTCCGGGGTTTCCTCTTATGGTTCTGTCCGGGCGTGGGCATGGTGCTCTCGGCGTTGGCCATCGTCATGCTGGCGGCGGACCTCAAGCAGATGGCCTGGCCTCTCTTAGGCTGGCTCGCGCTGGGCGTCCTCTTCTTCCTTGGGCAGACCGGCCGGCTCGGCGGCAAGGACGCCGAAGCCAGAGCGCAGAGCTTCCGACAAAGGATCGAAACGGACCGGGAACTCATGGTCCAGGAAACCTTGAAAATGCGGGGCGGGGAAGAAGCGGCCCCCTAGCGCAGGTAGGTCAGGCGCCAGGCGGCGCTACCTCTTGACCGGGAATCAGTGTAGCGATTTACTTGACCCGGGACAAACGCTATACTTAACTCCGTGATGATCTCGCGGGCGCGACCGCCGGAAGGACGACTCCTGGTGCTGATGCTGGCCTCCGGCCTGCTCCACGTGGGATTGCTCGCCAGCTTGTCGGGCAGTCTGGGCGGGCACGCGGGACGGTCGGCCCGGGCGGGGATGATCGCGGTGGCGCGGCTGTGGGAAGGCGCGGAGGCGCCGAGTCTGGCGCAGACCCCCTCGCTGGCGCCGGCGCCAGAGGTTGAGCGCGCGCTTTTGCCGGTCCCGCCGGAAGAAGCCTTCAGCCTGGAACCGGAGCCGAAGCCGGAGCCGGCGCAGGATAAAAAGCCGGCCGATCTCGATCAGCCGCAGCCGGAACCGGGAAGCGGAGCGGGCGAGCAGCCAGGGACGCGAGAAGCGGGCGAGGGGGCGGCCTCGGATCCAACCGGGAGAAGGACCGCCCGGTGGGGGTTGGGCTTAGTTCCAGAGGAATCCGAGCCCCGGGTCCTTCCGAGTGAGGCGGTTTGTCCGAAGCCGAAGTATCCCGGCCCGGCCAAGGAGCGCGGGTTGGAAGGGAAGGGAGAGCTTCAGTTCGAGGTTCTGCCCGACGGGAGCGTGGGCGAGATTTTCATCGTCAAGAGCACCGGCTTTCCCGTCCTGGACCAGGCCGCGTTGGAGAACGTCCAAAAGGCGTGCAAGTTTTTTCCCGGCCAGCGCCAAGGCGAGCCGGTGAGCATGTGGGTGAGCAAGCCGTTCAAGTTCACCCTGGAAGAAGCAGAGTAAGCTGGGCCACAAAAAAATAATTTTTTTTGCTTGCATTTTTCGAAAAAGCTTTTTATGATTTTGACGGTCTTTGAGTAAGGGTCCGATTTCCGAACCAAGGAGACAGGTCGCATGGATAATCTGGTAGAGGTCATTCGCCAGGCTTCTCTTTTCTCCTCGCTGACTCGTAAAGAAATTGATCTCCTGGCCCAGAGCGCGGCCCGCGCCGGCTTCACGCGGAAAGAGGCGGTTTACCGTCCGGGGTCGCCGATGGACGCGATATTCCTGATCGCCAACGGCGGGGTCAAAGTGAGCAAGAGCAATGACCAGGATGTGCGCTTCATCCTGGATATTTACCGGCCGGGGGACGTGATCGGGGAAGAGAGCCTGACCCATTCCGGCACGCACGACACCGAGGCGCGGCCGCTGGACCAGGCCACGCTGATCAAGTTCGACGCCAAGGTGGTCGGCCGGATCCTGGAAGAGAACCCCCGTTTTGCCAGGGCCTGTCTCGAGCTTTCCAACCAGCGCGCCCGCCTCTACCGGGAAAAAGTGGAGGACCTGATCTTCAAGGAAGTGCCGGCCCGCCTGGCCGCGGCGCTGATCAAGCTGACCCGCGCCTTTGGCCGGCGCGACAAGCAAGGCACCCTGATCGCGGCCCGGATCACCCACCAGGATCTGGCCGATTACATCGGCGCTTCCCGCGAGACCGTGAGCCTGGCCCTCGGCCAGATGCGGCGCAAGAAACTGCTCAAGATGAGCGTGCGCAAGTTCATCCTGCCCGACCCCAAGGCACTGCGCAAAAGCGCCGAGGCCTGATGCCGCGCGTCCGGATCTATACCACCCGGGTCTGTCCCTATTGCCTGGCGGCCAAGGAGTTATTACGTCAGAAAGGCGTGGCCTTCGAGGAAATTGACCTCACCGACCCGCCCGAGGCCCGCGTCCGCCTGCAGGAACAGACCGGCCGCGCCACGGTGCCGCAAATTTTCATCGGCGAGAAGCACGTGGGCGGCTTCGACGACCTCAAGGCCCTGGACCACCGGGGCGAGCTCGACCGCCTGCTCCAGGGCGCTTGACCCCGCCTTCCCTCCCTGCTTCCAGATTTTTTTCCTCAAGCTTTCCCGGCCTAATCCGATCTCTCGAACATGAGGACCCGTCGGATCATGTTCGTGGACGATGAACCCAAGGTGCTGGCCGCTTTGGCCCGGCTGTTCCGGCGCGACCCCGACCTGCACGTCCATGTGGCCCAGGGCGGCCTGGACGCGCTGCGCAAGTTGGAACACCACCCCATGGACCTGGTGGTCAGCGACTTCCGCATGCCGGGCATGAACGGGGTGGAGCTGTTGTGCCAGGTCTCCCGCCTCTACCCCGGGACCCGGCTGGCCATCCTGAGCGCTTATCCCGAGGTCCGGGCCATGATCCGCTGCTTCCGGGGCCGGTCGCTCCCGCCCTTTTTTTCCAAACCCTGGGATAACGACCACCTCCACCGCTACCTCCGCCGCCTGATCCGGCTGCCCGCGCAAGCCCCGGATTCTCAGACCCTCACCCGCTCCGCGGCCTAACCCCGCGGGTGGACCCGCGCCAGGAGAAAAGCCTTCACCGCCACCCGACCCAGCGGAGGCCGCACCCGCCGCGCCGGTTGATCTCGGCGACAAAAAACTCCACCTGGTCCGGGTCAAACCCGACGGGTGATTTCAACTCTCAAAGAAGGGAGAAGTGTTGGGTGATGGCGGTCCTGACGATCCTGGTGTTGGCGGTGCTCGGCTGGGCGAGGGAACGGCCCCGGACCAGAACGCCAAGATCGGGGACGCGGATGTCTCGGACAAGAACCGGGTCTTTTTCAACACCCGCACGCTGGTCTCGCCTTACCTTAACGTCGAAGTGGGTGCCGGCTCCGGCCAGCTCTTGCATCAGGAAAAAGAGGAAGCCGAGTTGGAAAGGCAAGGCCGAGCGCACCAAAGCCCAGGCCAACACGGAGTGCCCTCTCAAGTCGAAGATCAGAAGAATCTGGTCTTTAAACCCGGAAAATGCAATTAGGATTTAACCACAAAGACACAAAGGCTCTAAGTCAGAATGATTTCTTGGCGATTCGGCTGAAATTTTTTTCGCAATCCAAGTTGACCTCTCGCGCCCGTGCTCAGTGGTCTCAACCCATTTATTCTTTTCTTGGTGTCTTTGTGCCTTTGTGGTTAAAAATCTTTTTTCCAACTGCACGATTCGGGTTAAAGAAGGAACAGTTTTCTTGACTTGGGCTTCCTTAGACGCCCTGCGAGGATAACCGAAACCGCTTAATTTAGTTGCCCGGGTAATACTTACTCCGCACCGAGGGAGGATAATCGGTGGGCCCGGGCGGCCAGTAAGGAGCGCCGGCCCCGGCTTTCTTGCGGGCTTGTTTGATCTGGTCCTCGGCGGCGTCTTTGGGGACATTGAAGTTCTGCTTGGGATAGATCAGGTCCGGGTTCTTGATCTGGTCGCGGTTGGCCTGGTAAATCAGGGGCCACTGGAAAGGATCATCGTAAATCTCTTTTTGATCCGCGATGTTCCACAAGCAATCGCCCTTGACCACTACGTAACTTCCCGGTGTGGCCTGGATCGGTTCCGGCTTGGTCGCACTCACCACCGGCGCTTTCTCCGGGGCCAGCGCCGCCTGCTCGGCCAGTTTGGCGAGCTGGGTGGCCTCTTCCAAGAGCTGCCTGGCCTTCTTGTAGCGGCCCTGGTTAATCATTCTCTTGGCCTCGGCCAGTTTATCTTCGGCACTCTTGTATTTGGCTGGCGCTTTCTCCATGGCGCCGGCCTCCTTGGCCTGGGCCAAAGCCGCCTCTGCCTGTTGCAGTTCTGCAGTCGGTTTCTGGCCACACGCACTCAACAAAAGGCCCAATCCTAGACAAACAATGAAAATGCCTAGACCCGCCTTACTTAATCTTTTCACGTTAGTCATCCTCCTTCTCAAGATCGCCGGTAAATTTACACTAATAATAGTGCTAATAATAGCAGGCCGATCAAGCTTGTCAAGTCTTTTCGGCAATTTTTGAACTTTTTTTCATGGGGAGGGAACCCCCCAAACCTCACCGCTGTCTAAGGCTGATTTGCGTCCAATGGGCGGGAGAGGCGGAGAAGATGGTTTCGCTTCAAGAGCGGCGGAGTCTGGCCATGTCCTTCTCCGCATGGGTAAAAAAAGCCCGGTAAGCGTCGCAGAAGAAAGTGCGGCCGGCCAAATTCCCGTCCGCTTGAAGCCGGTCCTTTGGGCAGCCGCCGTGGCAATGGCCGCGCCAGGCACAGCGGATGCACTCGCGGTCAGAAGGCGCCTTGGCCCGGGCAAACTCTCGGGCCCGGGCCAGACTCAGGAAATCCGAAAGCGGCCGGTCCCTCAGGCTGCCCAACCAGTATTCCGGCCGGACAAAGAAGTCACAGGGATAAATGTCTCCGTTATGTTCCACCACCAGGTAAAGGCCGCAAGTCGCCTGAAAAGTGCAAAGCGTGGCTTTGCCCTGAAGCCGGCGGGCCAGGTAGGAGTCGAAGTCGCGGATCGAGACCTGCGGGAACCCGTCCTGAAGCCAGGTATCCCAAAGCTCGCACAAGAAGCGGCCGTAGGCCTCGGCCGTGATCGAGAACGGCGCCAGCCCCTTGCCCTCCGGGTTCCGCTCCAGGCAGGGCACGAACTGGAGATAACGGAAACCTTGCTCCCGGAAAAAGCGGTAAACCTCTTCCGCCCGCTCCACGTTGGCCGGCGAGACCACGGTCAAGAGGTTAAAAGCCACGCCCGCCCGCCGCAACAGCTCGGCCGCGGCCATCACCCGAGCAAAGGTCCCCTGGCCCGCGCCATCCCGGCGATAACTGTTGTGGATCTCTTCAGGCCCGTCCAGGCTAAGGCCCACCAGGAACCGGTAATGGGCCAGGAACTTGGCCCACTCTTCATCCAGGAGCAGGCCGTTGGTCTGGAAGGCGTTGCCGATCACTTGGCCGGAGCGGCCATGGGCCTGTTCCAGGCGCACAACCTCTTCAAAGAAGTCCAGGCCGGCCAGGGTCGGCTCGCCGCCCTGCCAGGAGAAGACCGTCTCGGCCTGGCGCTGGCCGAGGAACTCGCGGATCATTTTCTCCAGGACCTCGGCCGGCATGCGGTGCCGGGCCAGGCCCGGATAAAGCGATTCCACCGGGCGGTAGAAGCAATAATCGCAGCGGGAGTTGCAATCCGCGGAGACCGGCTTGACCAGTAATTGAAAGGTCTTCATGGTCCTTGAGCTTCCGTAAATACCAGTATACTCGAAAATGTTCCGAAGCGTTTCTCGAGGTTGAGAGTTGCGAAGCAACGCCTGGATTGTAAAAAAAAATTAGTTGTAGTAAATAGACGGATGTGGTAACAAGGTGAAATTTTCCGAGGGCTGAGAAAGGAGGAAGGAAATGGATGAATCCTCTGGAATAAAGAATCTTTCCCTGGGCTTCCGGACCAAGCGCTCCGTGGTCCGGACCTCGCTCTTGGCGTTGGGCACGGCCTTTGAGATTGTCTCCAAAAGCTGCCCCGAGCTTCAGGCCGAGCTGTCGGGGTGGGAGGAGGGCCGGACGGTGTCCATGGGGGTTTTACCGGACGGGCCGGCCATGGCCGTGCGCAAGGAAAGCAACCACGTCAACTACCTGGGCCAGGGCGAGCACGCCGCGACCTTGAAGTTCCTGTTCAAGAACATGGACAGCGCCTTCCTGGTCCTCACCGGCCAGCTCGGCTCGGACCAATCCTTTGCCGAGCACCGCGCCATTGTCCACGGCAGCCTGGATCAGGCCATGCAGGCCAACCGCGCCCTGGCCATGGTCCAGAAATTCTTGATGCCCGGCCTGATTCTCAAGAAGACCATGAAACGGCCGCCCAAGCTCCGCGGCCAGGATTGGGCGGTCTATGCCAAGCTTATGCTTACCCTGACCCCGGCGCTCCTCATCAACTGGAGCAAGTAAAGGAGAAGACCCATGCTAGTTCCCAGTTACTACGAGTTCTTTTGTCCGGTCAAGATCCTCAGCGGCCACCAGGCCCTGAAAAACCTGCCCTACGAGATGGACCAGCTCGGCGCCAAGCGCGCACTGATCGTAACCGACCCGGGCGTGGTCGCCGCCGGCCTGATCCAGCAGGTCCAGGCCGCCTTCGAAGGCTCGGACCGCGAGATCGGCGCTATCTTCGACCAGACCCCGCCCGACTCCAGCGACAAGGTGGCCCGCCAGGTGGCCGAGCTGTTCAAGAGCAAGGGCTGCGACTGCCTGGTCGCCGTGGGCGGCGGCAGCTCCATAGACACGGCCAAGGGCGCTAACCTCATGCTCACCGAAGGCACCGACGACCTGCTCAAGTTCCAGGGCGCGGAGCGGACCAAAAAAACCATGAAGCCCTTTATCGTGGTCCCCACCACCGCCGGCACCGGAAGCGAGGTGACCATGGCCGCGGTCATCACCAACACCGAGAAGAACATCAAGATGTCCATCACTTCTTACAAGATCCTGCCCAACGTCGCCATCCTCGATCCGAAAATGACCCTGACCATGCCCCCCAAGATCACCGCGGCCACGGGCATGGACGCCCTCACCCACGCGGTCGAGGCTTATTACTGCCTGCAAAAGAACCCGGTTTCGGATTCCCTCTCCATTACCGCGATCAAGCTGATCCTGGAAAACCTGGTCAAGGCCGTGCAAAACGGCCAGGACGAGAATGCCCGCCTGGCCATGGCCAATGCCGCGCTCCTGGCCGGCATCAGCTTCTCCAACTCTTTAGTCGGCGTGGTCCATTCCCTGGCCCATGCCACCGGCGGCGTCTGCCACGTGCCCCATGGCGTGGCCAATGCCATCTTTTTGCCCTGGGGCGTGGAATACAATATCGGGAAGCGGGCCGAGATGATCGCCGAGCTGGCTCCCCTCTTCGGCGCCGCTCCTTCCGGCAATGCCCAAAAGGACGCCCAGGCCGTGGTCCAGGCCATCCGCGACCTGAACGCGAAGCTGAAGAGCTTGTGCGGCCTGCCCAACACCTTGCGGGAGACAGGGGTGACCGAGGACAAGCTGGAGGCGATTGCCAAGACCGCGGTCAACGACGGCACCGTCGCCATGAACCCGGAGGATGTGACTGTGCCGGACGCGCTCGGGCTTTTGAAGAAAGCATTTTAAGAGGGGGAATCCGCTGTTCGGCTTTGCTCACAGCCCCGAGCTTGTCGAGGGGCAGATTACGCAGATTTTTTCATCCATGAACTTGAACTTGGACCTGAGCGCGAACGAATGAGTAGCCGCGACCGCTCTCTCGCCTGCGCGAAGCCCGCTCCGGCGGGCGAAGGAAGGACCGGTCGCGGAAAATAATCGGGGAATTAAGTATGGTGTCCCATGAATTCCGAATTCATTGTTTTACTGCAAGAAGCAGAAGGTTTTGTTAATGGACAAGTTTGACTTTATATCTTCTTTCTATGCAAAGGAACACGACAGAGAGAGTCTAGTTAGGGGATTGGATTCTCTTCTGATCACTGACGATATTTATGTCAAAGCAATTCCTTTTGCAAGCGATATTTCTCCATTTGACCGTTTAAGTGACGCTCATCTTAGAAATAGAGATGTTTCAATAGTATACAGCACAGCAGAAGTTACTCTATTTAAATTATATTATCGATTTAAGCAAAGTGATTCCCCTAGAAAAGGTTTTGGCAGATTTTTTATAGTTAAACATCCCTCATTTGCTAACATCTATTTAATAATAGCCTTGGAACAAAGCATTTTTTATTATAAGGCTTTGTTGCCATTAGTTGAGAGTCTATATCCTCGCTTTATTCTTACATTTATATCCCATAATAAACTTAGATTTCTATTGAATAACTTCATGAAGGAAAATAGCATTGCCAGCATTAAAATAATACGTGCATCACATAGAATTCGACTTGATAATGGTTGGACGCGCAAGAAGGTGGTCCCGTTAATAAGTTGGCCAGATATGGAATTAGAAGAGGCGTTTGAGTGGGTACAACAAAACAACGGATGGTTCCAGTCGCTGCAGTTCGAAGCCAACAGAGATCGATCAATATTTGCTACCATTTCTATCAATAGACAGGGCATCGTAGGCACAACCAGTCAGTTTGGCAATATATTATCAACTCTTTTGATGCCCATTTGTGATATTATCAATGCTAATCTCAAGCTTTTCGGAAACAGAAGCCGCCGTGATATTGCGGATAAATCAGCAAGGCCTCTTGTAATTGATTTTGGCTTTAATAAACTTGAAGATCCAACGGATAATGAAAAGTTTATTAGGGCACTTCGATTATTTAAGAGTTCCTCAATTTCTGTATTTCATGGTAATCCATATATACATGCAACTGTTATTGACTATTTTGATGGAAGCACTTTTGATTTATGGGTATTAAATCAGTCCCAAATTATAATAGTTCCGCAATTGAAAGGATCATTTTTTTCCATAAAGAGACTAGTTAATCATATCTTTGATACATATGCTGAAGGTAAGATAATCGATCATGTTGAGGCGAATAGATGACTACGAAGGAAGAATATTTGAATGATATTGATAACTATGGTGAGAGTATTATTGCCATGGTTGGCTTTATGAACTTTTACCGTTATGATTCAGCCAATAAGAAGATGCGCAATGATATACTAATATTTCAGGGCAGAAGACTTGACATTGAAAATGGAGAAAAAGCCAATTCTGTAACTCCAGACATTGGTATACTAATGCCATCTCAACGGGGTGTACTAGGAGAAGTTAAGAAGAGCTTTCCCCAAAATAGTGACTATTGGATAGATGACTTTAATCAGTTAATGTCCTATGATAATGAGTTGATAGGATGGCCATCAGAGAATGAGAGGGTTTCAGGGCATGATATTGTTCTAATTCTGCATCAAAGTAGAGCTGTTGCAATTAGGCAATATTATGAAGAAAAAATGCAAGACAAAATAAAATTTAAAAGACCTTTCGTAATAATATCTTTTAATAGATCTGATGAGAGAAAAGCCTATTATTACTTTGAAAAAAGGTGCGGTTCATTATCTAATAGTGATATTAATTTGCAACTAGAAACTGGCGTTCAGGTTCCTATGGAAGTCTTTGTAGGTATATATTCAACAATCAAAATATATGATAGTGAGCCACCCCCTCCTTACTTAATGGATCTAATTTGGACAAACGTGATTCTTCAAAGAGCTTCAGGGAATGAGAAGTTCTCTCGGCTTAGAAAAAATCAAAAAATTGAGGTAACTATTACAATTGAGGAAATAATCGATGAGCTTTATGAACAATATTCATTTTATCCTTTACAAAGAAATCATAAAAATAGACAATCAAAAATACCCAGAGGTGAGTGGGTTACTGGAGCTTGTGAGAAATTTATTGAGATAGGACTAGGTAAATGGACTAATTCTGATCACAGCTCCATTACTTTATATTTTAAAAAGATTGATGATGTTCTAAGTTATTTCATTGATATGTGCATTAGTCATGATTTAGAAGCAAAACAAATTGAGATGTTTAAGAAGACTAATCAATGTAAGAGCCTTACATAACACATAAGGCTTGTTCCCAGCTCTTAATGCCGAGGTCGGAAAAACAGGGGCAGCCGCTTATTCCAGGGGGCCATTCAAGGCCCAGAGCGAAGCGAATCGCCTTATCTTCTTCCTCGAGTTTTTCTCCCAAGGGGATGACTCCATCCGCGCACCAGCAGCGCCGTCGCCGTCGCCGTCGCCGTCGCTTCCGCTGCCTTGATCTCCTCCGGCGTCTCCGGGTGCTTCCGGTAAGCTTCCAGATACTTGGCAATCTTCGTCTTTTGTTTTCGCCTCCCCATCGCTTGCTCCGACGCTCGCCGAATTAAGTCAGTGCCTGGCACCGGAAGTGACCGCCAGCTCTCTTTGCGATCCTGAATGGAGGGGAGCGATTATCAAGGTCCGGGCGCCGGGGTCGAAGAAGAACTCTCCGCCGGGCTGGAGCTCGACTTGAGGGCTTTGGCCATAGACCCGGGCCGGCAGGTAGAGCTCGGTGGGCCTGGAAATCTGCGGGTCTTCGGTCCAGCGGAGCTCCAGCCGGCCGCTCTCGGGCTCATAGGAGAAGCGGCTGATGACCCCGGCCACCGCGCGCGGATAAGGGCGGTCCAGGCAGGGCGTCCCCGGCCGGGGCGAGCCGTCCGGCTCGAAGAGCGAGGTGTTTTCCTCGTTCCAGATGGTAGCGCTCATCGAAGCTTCCCAGAAGGTGCCGGAGAGGAGGAACTCGTCAAAGACCGAATAGAGCTTGTTGAGGTAGCGGGGCGCGTCGGGTAAAAGCGGGGAGATCCCATATTCCGTTACCAGCACCGGCGCTTGCCAGGCTTTACCAAGCTGCCCATCTCTTCTCAGCCCTCGCCGCATCAGCCAGCGGTCCCCGCCCCGGCTGATCGAGATCCCGAAGGTGCCCGGGTCGTAATAATGGGGCGCCAGCACCAGGTTTTTGACCTCGGGCCTGGGCCGCGAGGTGTTCCAGGCGCCCTGGTTTTCCAGGGGACAGAGGTCGGCAAAGATCAGGTAGCGGCCATCCTTCGCGTGCACCGCCTCTCCCACTTTTTGGTAAAGGCCAAAAAGCTGGTCCCGGTTCCAGGCCGCGTAATGGGTCATGCCCCGGAAGCCGGGAAAAGGCTCGTTGACCGGCTCAAACCCGATCACCGCCGGTTCCTCCCGGTAGCGCGCCGCCAGCATCCCGAAAAAAGCCGCGTAGCTTTCCTGGACCTGGTCCTGATCCGACCAGAACCGGTCAAACGTGCCGGCCACCGGCCGGGTGAAATATTTGAGCGACCAGAGCTTGCAGTCGGCGTGCTGAGGCAGGCCCCGGTATTCTTCGGGCAAGGCCCAGTCGGGGAACCCGTCCCCGCACAGCCGCCGGCTGAAAAGGTCCTGGTGGCTGTCCACGACCACGTAGATCTTGCGCTGGGCAAAGGCCGCCACCATTTGGTCGTAGCGGGCCAGGTAATCCTCATCGTAGTGCCCTCGCGCGGGTTCCGCGGCTTCATAGATGATCAGCAACCGGACCACGTTAAACCCCAGGGAGGCGATGCCGTCCGCGTAGCGATCGAGCGCGGTCTCGAAATCCGGTTGCGGGTCAAACGGATAAAAGGGCGGCAGCTTGCTCCGGCCGCCCGCGTTCACGCCGCGCAGGATCACCTGCCTTCCGGCGTCGTCCAGGAAACGCCCTTCCTGGACCTGCAAGCCGAAAAGATGGCCCGGGCTTTCAGCCGAGTTCCCTTTCCAGGCAAGCGCGACCAGGCCGAGCGCCAGCGCCCCGGCAAAAAAGATTTTGTTTTTCATATCAACTGAAGAAATCCGCGTTCAGGAGGCCCCGGTTTTTAATTTTACCGATAAAGGATCGGACCAGGTGATAGGGGAAGGTTGCCAGAGCGACCGGGTCCAGGTAGGGATTGGGGACCTTGAAGTAGTAAGACCCGTAGTTCATAAAGAACGGCACCACTACCGGGCAGCCGCCGATCCGCCGGGTCTTGCCGATGAGCTTGCCCTTGACCTTGGTGCAGTCCCCCACCAAAAGCACGGGCAGTCCCTGCCCGTCCACGTCGCCCTCATACTCGCCGATCACCACCGCCATCGGCCGGGCCTTTTTGAGCGAGCCCGGACGGTAAGCTTCCATGATGGCCAGCGCGGTCTTGATCATGTTGCTGCAGCCGGTGTCGCAGATCTCCGTGCCTTCGGGCCGGTGGCCCAGGTAGAAGCGGATCGGGGTATCCACCTGGGTGGGGTCGTGGAAGGTCCGGTCGAAGTTTTTGGTCTTGGCCAGGAGCGTCTCCATCGGAACCTCGGTAATCAATTCGATCTGATCGTCGGTCACCGGCTCCCAGCCGCGCGAGCGGGCCAGGCGCAGGTGCTCGATCTGGTCGGGCTGGAACCCGATCAGGCGGGCTCCCACCGAGTCAATCGCCACGCCGTTGTTGCTCATCATGATCACCCCGAGATGCAAGGGCTTGGGCACCAGCTCACCCTGCTGCCCGATCAAAATGCTGTCGCTGACCACCAGGTTGGGGTAGCCGGCTTCGTAGAGGTCCGCGATCTTCTCTTCCAGGCGCCAGTCATGGCCAGAGAGCCGCTCGTGGGCGTTGAGGATGCCGATGTTAAGCTTGAGGGCCTGGGTGAGTTTGGTGGACGCGTGGTGCTTGAGCTTGGGCGCCCAGACCTTGTAGTCGGCTTCAACCAGGGCCCGGGCGAGCTTGACCGAATGGTGGAGCGTGCCCTTGGTCAAGGGGACCTCGACCAACTCCGCTTCCTCGAAAAAGCAAATCTCCACCTTGGGCTTTTTTTCTAGATATCCGTAGCCGGCCCCGTAAAAGGAGTAGCGGGTCGGGACCGTGACCGCGGTCCGCTCGCCGATCGTGATCTTCTCCACCTCGGGCATGGCCGCGAGCACGTCAATAATGGACTCGATAATGCGCGGCTCGGTAAAGCCGTAACGTCCGTAACGGGAGTGGGCGAAGATCAGGTTGGGCTTGAGCAGCACCTTGCCCCGGGGCTTTTCGCCCAGCTCCTGGATGCCCTCGCGGATGATCCCGCGGATCTGATCCAGGTTGTCATAGTCGTCGCACTTGCGGATGATGACTTTGTATTTTTCAGGCATGATCGGTTCTCCGGTTAGGGGCGAAGAGTCAAGACCTCGCGCCCGGCTGTCAGGGTCAAGGGCGCATCACTGCTTTTTAGGATACCGGAAAAACGCGGATTAGGCAAACTCCGGAGATTCATTTCCACCCGTCGGGAAGGAGTCCCCGCCGCAGGATGATCGGGATGAGAATTGAATTCTTATCCAACGGCTAATGTAGGGGCACGGCTTGCCGTGCCCAGAATCAGGGCGGGGCAAGCCCCGCCCCTACCAAGAATTTATCCCGCATTTATCGTTTGACAAAGCACTAGGGCGAGTAGTGATACCCCATGTCCACGGTGCCGGTGTCCAGGACGTTCGCCGGGCTGGTAGTAAAGGTATTCAGGCCGGCGCTCGCCGCAGTGACCGCCCCCTTATTCACGCAGGGACTGGTAGACTGGTTCAGATAAAGGCTGCCGTAGCTGCCGGCGGCAAAGACCGGGTCCGCGTCCCCGTTCTGCTCGATTTGGGAGAAGCTGACGCTAGGGCCGCCCGACTGGATGTAAATATCCGTGGCGCTGTTGCCCCACAAGATGCCGCTGGTCAGGGTGCCCACGCCGGACAGGTAAGCCAGCGCGCCTCCCAGACTCCCCTGGTTGCCGGTGAACGTGCAGTTGGTGATGGAAGAAGTGTTCTGTTCATTATCCACGGCGCCGCCCACCCCGAAGGTCTGATTATCAATAAAAGCGCAATTGAAAATATCCGTGACGCCCTCGAGATTGGCGATGGCCCCGCCGCCGGAGATGGCAAAATTGTTCCGGAAGATGCAGTTCTTGATGGTGATATTGGTCTGGCGGACATTGTTCAGTCCCCCGCCGTAGTGGTCATCGTTGTTGGGGGCAAATGGGGCGTTGCCGTTTTGAATGATAAACCCGTCCACCATGTTGCCGGTCGCCGCGTTGACCACGTGATAACTCTGCGTCTCCCCGTCCAGGATCGAGGGGTTGGCATTGATCTGGGTGCGCTGGGACAGAGCGGTTTCGGTCCCGGCAAAGCCGCCGTAGATACCGAGGTTGTTTCGCATCTGGATGACCGGGCCGCTGCCGGCGCCGGTGGGCCGGTAATAAGTCCCCTTTTTGACCCAGATTTGCACGCCCGGGATGTTGCAGGAAGCGGTGATCGCGTCCTGGGGATGCTTAAAAGCGTCCGCCCAGGAAAAACCCGGCCCGCCGGGGGGAGCCGCAACTGTGGCGTCCGCGTGCAGCACCAGAGGGTTGACGGTGATGGTGATGCTTTGGGTAACATTTTTGCCGCCACCGTCCTCCACCTTGAGCGTCGCCGAGCATCGCTCGCCCACGCTCGGCGCGGTGAAGCTCAGGTGGCAGGTGACGGCGCCTTGTCCGGTCCCCACGTTGCTGACCGTGATCGTGAAAGAACAATCGGTGGTTTCCCGCGAGCAGCCGATGAACCCGTAGGTCCCCGCGGTGTTGGGAATGTCGGCATCCGCGGCCACGCCGTTGTTCTGGTCAATGACCGCGTCCACGGCCAAGCACAGGTTCGCCGGGGCCGGATTCCAGGTCGGGGTTTGGTTGTCTTCAATGATGTTGATGATCGCCTCCGCGGTCGCGGGGTTCTGGGTGTCGGTGCAGGAGATCCCGACCGTGCAGGTGGTCCCGCCCAGGGTCTCGGTCGGGATCCAACTATAGACGCCGGTCCCGTCGCCGTTGTCCACGGTAATGGTCCCGCCGCAACTGTTGCTCGCAGAGACGCCGAGCTGGAGAGCGTCGCCGTCCGGGTCGGTGCAGGTCACCGGGTAGGAATAGGCAAGGTTCTCGGTGCCATCCGGGGGCACGATGGGAATAATTAGGGGAGAGTTGTTGGTGCATTCAATGGTCAGGGTGTCGGCGTCGCTGAGCGCGGGCGCGGGGGTGCCGTCGTCGGTTACGGTGATACCCACGGAGCAGGTTTCGACGCCGTTGCAGGTCCAACTCACCACGCCGGTGACGGCGTCAATGGAAAGCACGAACGAGCAGGTGTCGGCTCCGAGGCTGAAGGACAAGGTGTCCGCGGGGTCATCCGGGTCGCCGGCGTTGACGTCAAAACTGTCGGGATTTCCCCAATGTCCGCTTTCCGTGGCCGGCAGGTTGGTGATCGTTGGCGCCTGGTTGTCCTCGACAACCGCGACGGCGACTACCTGATCGGTAGTAGCTGACCCGTCGGCGGCGCTCAGGGTGTAGGAGCAGTTCGAACCCCCGTCGGTTTCCCCCGGGATGCCGGAGACCGTGCAACCCGAGATCACGGACAGCCAAGGGCAGGTGTCGGCGGTCACCGCGCAGCTCAGAAGGTTGGCGGGAAGGTCGTCGTCGGCGTAAGCGGCGGCGTGGCTATAGGCGGCTGCCTCCGTCGCCTGGGCCGGACCGGCGTTGGTGAAGTAAGGCGCCTGGTTTACCTCGTTGATGGCAAGAGTCTGGGCGTCCGTGCCTACTCCACCCTGGCCATCGTCCGCATCCACCGCCACCACGCACGAGCCCGGGCCCGCGGCCTCGCCCGGCGCCGCCACCGTGATCGGGGTGACGCAGTCAACGAAATTCACGCCGGAACAGGTGGTGAGCGCGAGATTGAGCGCGCAGGTGACCGGATTAGGGGGGAGATCGGGGTCGGAAACCGAGGTGATCGTGCATTGGCTGCCCGTATCTTCGTCCACTGCGGCCGGGCAGGAAAGGGTGAGGCTGGGCGCCGAATTGGTCTCCACTATCGCCAATTCAAAAAGCTGGGTTCCGGCCTGCTGAAGATCGGACTGCAGGTCCAGGCAGATCACCATCACCTGGCACACACTGCCCCCCATGCTCTCGTCGGTGGGAAACGAATAATTCCCGGTCCCGTCGCCGTTGTCCGTGAGCACTCCCCCGCAGTCGTCGAGCGGGCCCACGGCCAGGACCAGGTTGGGCGACTGGTCCGCGTCCTCGCAAACGATGTCGTAACTATAAACTTGTCCTTCCGGGACCGTCGGCAAGGGCTGGGAAATGATCTGCGGCATATTGCCGGACAACCACACCGAAGGATCCTGATCGTTCACGTCTTCGAGCAGGGAGCAGGGAATCTCCGGCCACGGCGCCGGTTCCGGCAAAGGGGCATTCCGGCCCGGAAAGATCCGGGGCAGAGGATCTACCGGATAAAGCCGGCCATACCCGTCCCCATCTAAATCCAAACATTGAGCGTTCCAGCCGCCTCCCCCGCTGGGGCTGCCCTCGCATCCACTGACCATTGCCAGGGCCAGGACCAGCCAGCCGGTTCCCAAGATTCCTCTCATCGTCGGATGCTTCATCGTCATAACCTCCTTCGTGCCATAGATCACTCGAAGAGACCCAGAGTCTCGGGCTGATCGCCTCGGACTCTTTACCTGGCGCCGATCAGGGTGAAATGCGGACAAGGAAACGTCAATTGTTTTACAACGACTCGGCTTCGAGGCAGCTTGGGGGACTGGATTGACAAAACCATGAGCTGTGGATGTGAAAGGAAAGGATCCTCAAATTCGAGCGGCCCCTGGCCTGAACCTGAAGCAGCGGTAGTTCTGTTTTCCTGCTATCGAGATTATTGGGCGGCGAAAATTGTGGCCGCGCTCTCTCTTCAACCTCCTCATTGAGGCTAACTCAAGAATGGCGGCCCGACCATTCCCCTTCAACCTGCGCGGGGACCCTCCCCTCACACCCTTGTGGATTATCAAATGGTCAAGGTAATTTTATTCAACTAATTGAATACTGTCAAGAAAAATTTATCCGAATAAGGTCTTAGCGGTTTTCCGGTTGATCGGGGACGGAGTTGATCGCGCCCGGGAGGTGACCGCTCTCATCCTCCGGGGCGTAAAGCTTCCGTTTGCTTTCCCTTCAGCACGCAAAGTGCGGGAGATTATTATACGGGGCGAGGCGAGATTTTCAATGGGAACCCGGGATCTCCTTTATCCAGGACGGGCCGCGCCTTCTTCACCGCGCCCGAGCAACTGGGCCAATACCTGCTGGTGGATTATTTGACCCGCAAGAAGCGCAGGGTGCATTAATTGAGGACACCAAACTTGGCCGCAGTTGAAAATGATTACGAAATAGAGTAAAGTCAAAACTATGGGAAGCAAACGTCAGACGATTCGCGCCCTCTATAAAGACGGGGTTTTAAGGCCCCTGGAGCCGCTGGACCTGCCGGATGAATCCAAGGTTGAGCTGACGGTTGACCCCGAGGGGGTAGTGAAGCGGTTCGAGGCTCTCTTGCGGAGCGTCCAGGACAGGAACCGGGGGATTCCGACCGAAGAAATTGAACGCGACATCGAACTGGCGATCAAGGAAGTTCGGGAAGAGGGCCAGGCCCCGCGGAAGTGAAACGAATTGTCCTGGACACGAATGTCTGGATCTCCGGCTTCATCATTCGGCGGAGCAAATCCTCTGATCTGGTCACGGCCCTGATCCAGGGCCGCCATCAGGGAATTATTTCCAATTACATTCTGGGAGAAATCGAAAGAACCCTCTCGACGCGGCGGTTGACGTTCCGTTATCAGCTTCGCCGAGAAGAAATTATTTCGTTTTTGCTGACCTTGCAAACCCGGCTGGAAATAGTGGAACCGATAAACGTGAATCTTGAAATCCGAGATCCGAAGGATCTCCCGATCTTGGGGACGGCTTTGGCCGGCCAGGCTTCTCATCTGGTGACCGGAGACCGCGACCTGTTAGCGGACCCGAAGCTCCTCGCCTGGATGCGGGAACAGGGCGTGGAAATCCTTCCTCCGGCAGAGCTGATCCTCGATTAAGGGATGGCACGGGCTGGCGACCCCGCGCCCGAGCAACTGGGCCAATACCTGCTGGTGGATTATTTGCCCCGCAAGAAGCGCAGGGTCCATTAAGCCGAACCCCTCCTGACCAGGCAGCCCCGATAATGAGGTGATCGTGCAAGCGATAAGCGCCGGAGCCCGCTGGCTTGACTTTCCTCAGCGATTTCGCTAGGAATGGAGCGGCAAAGAGAGGAACGCGTGGACAAAGTCCGAATCGGCATTATCGGCTGCGGCCGCATCGCTGACCTGAACATCCTCGGCTACCTCGACCACCCCCGCTGCGAGGTGCACGCGGTCTGCGACGTGAACGAGGACCTGGTCAAGATGCGGCTCGGGCAATGGAAGGCCAAAAAGGCCTATACCGATTACCAGAAGCTCTTGGCCGACCCGGACATTGACGCGGTCGAGATCCTGGCTCCCCACCGGCTCCACCACCCCATGGTCAAGGCCGCGGCCCAGGCAGGTAAACACGTGTCGGTGCAGAAGCCGATGTGTCTCAGCATCCCCGAGGCCGAGGAAATGATCGCCGCCACCCGGGCGGCCGGGGTCAAGTTCAAGGTCTTCGAGAACTTTGTTTTTTATCCTCCTTACCGCAAGGCCAAGGAGCTTTTGGAGCAGGGCGCGATCGGCGAGCCGCTCTCGATCAACATCAAGCTCGGCACCGGCGTGGGCGGCTGGTGGGTGCCGCTCAAGACCTGGCTGTGGCGGGTGAACTGGGAGGAATGCGGCGGCGGGCCGTCCATTTACGACGACGGCTTCCACAAAATGTCCATCGCCCGGTGGTTCCTGGGCGAGATCGAATCGGTCAAGGCCTGGGTGGATTTCATGTTCGGGGTGATTGACGAGCCGGCCCTGATCACCTGGCGCTACCAGGATAGCAACCGGCTGGGGGTGTGGGAGGCCAACATGTCCCCGGGCATGCTGGTGCACGGCGCCTATTACACCCCGGACGAGCGGGTGGAGATCGCCGGGACCGAGGGCTGGATCTGGGTGACCCGCTGCACCGCCCGGCTGACGCGGATCCCGCCGCTCATCCTCTACCGCGGGGGCGAGCACCAGGCGTTCGACGACCTGCGCGACGACTGGGGCGATTCCTTCCACGACTGCGGCTGGGACTTCATTGACGCGATCCTCCAGGACCGCGCTCCCTTCCTGACCGGGGAGGACGGCAAGGCCCTCATGCAGTTTTGGAAAGCAATTTACCACTCTTACAGCGAGGGGAAAGAGGTCCGGCCAAGAGACATGAAGGATTGATTGAGCGGGGCGCGGGTGAGGCTTTCGGCCGTGAGCTCAGCCGAACGGGCACCCGCGCCCCCAGCCTGGTTTTAAAAGATATGAGTGCGAAAAGGCAAATCGGAGGGATGATCGCGGGCTTGGCCTTTCGGCTGGTCCGGGGAATGATCCTGGGCCTGCCCGATTCCGTCCTGGCGGTGTTCATGCGGGGCGTTCGCTGGCTCGTGTATCTGATCACCGGCGATGCCATGCTTCGAGTGGCGCTCACCGATGTGATGGAGATTTTCCAGGACGGCCCTCCGGGCACGGACACGGTGCGCAAGATGATGCGGGAGGCGGAGCTGCCTTTGGCGCGGGACGTGGTGCGGGGGCTGATAGGAATCTAATGAAAAGTATGTCGTATATCGTATGCAGGGAACTTGAGGCGGGATAGAAAGCATGGGGCTGAAAGATCGGCTGCTGGGGCGCATTGAAGCCAGACCCCGCTTGAAATGGGGCCTGATCGGGGAAGGGCCGGAGGCGGAGCGGTTGCGTGACGCCTACTCGGGCCAAGGGGCAGACCTGGTCGCGCAAGCGCCGGCCGAACGCGCGGATGAGGTACTCCGCGTGCCCGGACTGCAGGCCGTGGAAATCATAACCGCGGCCGAGGCCCAGGTTGCCATCGCCCGGCGCTGCCTTTCGGCCGGGCTGCATACTTCCCTCGGCGCGCCTTTGGCCCTCACTTTGGAGGACGCGGATGACCTGATCCGCATTGCCGCTTCTCACCAGATCACTCTCCGCGTGCGCAACCTCTTCCTTTATTACGAGCCGGTGCTCAAGGCCAAACAGTTACTTGACGACCGGGCCCTTGGCCGGCTGGAGACACTCAAGCTCATGGTCAAGTATGGCCGAGGAAGTGACACGGCCGGCGCCGAGGACCGCGCCGATTGGGTGCTCTGCCGCGAGACCGGATTCCTGGCGCTCGCCGGCTACTTCTTCGGCCCTATTGCCAAAGTGCATGCCCGGCTCGAGCCCGGAGTCTCTTCGGTCCTGATGTGGAAATACCAGGAGCATTACCAGTATGGCTATCTTCAGCTCGACTTTTGCCCGGGCCTGCACGTGCGCACCTTCACCGAGCCGACGGCGCGCTGGATCGAGATCACCGGCACCACGGGCATGCTCTTTATCCCCCGGGGCGAGGGACAGTTGCTCCGCGGTCCGGCGCTGATGGTCCGGGGCCGCGACACCACCACCGCTTATGAGATGGTGCCGGACGACTTCCGCCAGGTCTGGCCCAACCTGGCCCGGGAAATGGCCCAGGTGGTCTTTCAGCAGAGGCCGGTCCGCTCGGACGGGGCCCTTTCCCGCCAGGCCCTGGCCCTGGCGCTGGCCGCGGGTAAAAGTGCGGCAGGGCATGAAGAGGTCGTCTTCACCGAAGCTTAAATCGAGACCCATCCCGATTCCTGGATTTTCAGGACGCGCCTGGGAGCGCAGGGGGAAAAATTTTGCCAGGCGAAGCTAAATCGCTTTGGGGTTCATCCAAGGGGGAAAAATCCTTTTTGCTCTTCTCAAATTAGTTAGAGTTTGCTATAGTATTCGATCTACTACCACCATAACCTTTTCAGGAAAGGAGTTTAGGGATGAAAGTAACAATCAGCGTGATTAAAGCCGACATCGGCAGTATCGGCGGCCACATCAAACCCAGCGAGGCGCTGGTGGACGCGGTCCGGGATTTTGTCGCGGCCAAGAAAGGTGACCTGGTCATTGACTACTTCATCGGCACCACCGGGGACGACATCGCCATCCTGGTCACCCACACCAAGGGGGTGAACAACCGCCAGATTCACAAGATGGGCTGGGACGCCTTCAAGACCGCCACCGACGAGGTCGCCAAACCCCAGGGCCTGTATGGTGCCGGACAGGACTTGTTGGTGGATGCCTTTTCCGGCAACGTCAAGGGCATGGGCCCGGCGGTGGCGGAGATGAGCATTGAAGAACGGCCGAACGAGCCGTTTGTCTTCTTTGCCGCGGACAAGACCGACCCCGGCGCGTATAACCTGCCCCTGTTCCTGGGCTTTGCCGATCCCATGTATTGCTCGGGCCTGATGCTCAGCCCCAAGATGTTCAAGGGCTTCAAGTTCCGGATCATGGACGTCAACTACACGAAAGGCGACAAGTCTATTGACTTGAACACGCCGGAAGAGCTTTACGACATCGCCGCCCTGCTCCGCGACAACCAGCGCTTCGTGGTCGAGAGCATCTGGTCGCGGGAGACCGGGGCCCAGGCGGCCGCGGTGTCCACCACCCGGCTCCACAACATCGCCGGCAAATACACGGGCAAGGACGACCCGGTCATGCTCGTCCGCGTCCAGGGCGAGTTCCCGGCCACCGGCGAGGTGCTGGCGCCCTTTGAAAAGTGCCACCTGGTCGCCGGCTTCATGCGCGGAAGCCACACCGGCCCGCTCACCCCCAGCAAGCTCTACACCGACATCTCCTTCTTCGACGGGCCGCCGGTGGTGACCGGCGCCGCCTTTTGCGTGCACCACGGAATCCTCACCGAGCCGGCCGACGTGTTCGCCAACCCGTTCTGGGACGCGGTGCGGACCAAGGCCGCGGCCAAGGCGGTCTATATCCGGGAGCAAGGCTTCTTCGGCGCGGCCATGCTGGGCATGAACGAGCTGGAATACGGCGGGATCGTGGAAAAGCTGAAAAAACTGGACGCCCGGTTCAAGATCCGCGAGACCAAGAAGAAAAAATAGCCTCACGGGCAACCGAAAGTAGGGGCGGTTCGCGAACCGCCCCGACTTTTTCAGGAAAAGAATGAAACACCGAGCGCACCGAGAGCACCGAGAGGTTTGGAAAGGAGCGCAGGGGCACGGCATGCCGTGCCTCTATTTCTTAACCGGGAATCATCTATGAAAGCGGGTTGTCAAGATCCCTTGTCGGGGATCTCGTTCTTGGTCGCGCCAACGAGCGCGACCCCGGGGGAGGCGCGCGCCGTCTGAGCGCAAACATCCAAAGGCGCTCGACGCCTTCCCATATTGGCGTCCTCGCCCCCCTAGCGACCTCTTCTCTTACATCTTCTCTCTTGCATCTTCCTCCTCCCTTCCCCGGCGGGCTTCCATCTCCCTCCACTCATCTATTCCAGGTTCAGAGGTCTTGCGCCTCAGGTTATCGTTCGGATCGGTCGGCGTGGCCCCTCACAGATGGAAAGGCCTTTTCGATTATGCGTAATCCAAAGGGTCGCCATAGCTCAAAAGGAGTGATGGAAGCCACCAAGCCCGCTTTCATGTTAACATGTTAACAGGGAACCTTCCCCTGATGGAGAGATTGGAGTACAATAGCTTGCCAAAGGGTCTGATACCGTCTTAACAAGGGATCAATCCTCTCTGAAAAACATGAAATACTCTTCTCTCCGTGATCTCGGGGTCCGTGCTGGAAGAGTGCACCGTGAAGATTCCCAGAAAAAGGTGCCCTTCTTTCCTCTCCGCTTTCTCCGTGCTCTCTGTGTCTCGGTGGTGATATCTTTTTTCTTTCCTGTTTTCCTCCATGCCCAGCCCCGGCCCTCGCTCCCCGGCGTGCCCTACGCCTTCACACCTTCGCTGGGCAAGGCCCGGCTGCTGGTGTTGCTGATCAACTTTCCCAATCAAACGCCGCTTTTCTCGCCCGACCAGTTCCAGGAGCTTTTCTTCTCCCGCGGCACTTCCCCGACCGGCTCGCTGGCCGATTACCTGGCCGAAAATTCCTACGGCAAACTCATCGTTGAAGGTGAAGTGCGGGGCTGGTATCAGGCTAAAGAGCCGGAGGCCTATTACGCGGGCAACGCCTTTGGCCACAAGCCGGTGCTATACCCTCGGAGCATGGCGCGGCTGGTGGAGGAAGCGGTGGAAAAGGCCGAGGCCGAGGGGGTGGATTTCTCCGCCTACGACAACAACGGCGACGGTCATGTGGACGGTTTGGTGGTGATCCACCAGGGGCCGGGCGGCGACGTGACCAATCGGCCCGACAACCTCTGGACCACGATGGACTATATTTCCCGCGGCCGGGGCACGGCCCTTCAGGTGGACGGCGTGAAGGTGGACCGGTTCCTGATTTTCGAGGAGTATTACCAGCCGGACCGGATCCTGCCCGTCGGGATTGTGGCGCACGAGTTCGGTCATGCCCTGGGGCTGCCCGACTTTTACCAGCACGGCGGCCGGCTGGCGCTGGCCGGGGTCTATGACCTGATGAGCGCCGGGGTCTGGGGCGGAGGCGACGCCACCCGTCCCTTCCAGCTCTCGGCCTATTCCAAGGCCGAGCTCGGCTGGCTTTCGCCGAAGGTCATCACCGGCCGGCAGCGAGTGGCGCTGGCTCCCCTGGAGACCCAGGCCGAGGCCGCGCGCCTGAACACGCCCCGACCCGGGGAATACTTCCTCCTCGAATACCGCGCCCAGGTCGGCTTTGATCAGAACCTGCCGGGCCAAGGACTCCTGATCTGGCACGTGGATGAAAATGTCATCACCGGTAACGACCTGCCTTGCACCGGCTGTTGCAGAAACCATCCCTTGCTGGCCCTGGAACAGGCCGACGGCCGTAACGACCTCGAAGGGGGAAAAAACCGGGGCAACGCCGAGGACTTTTTCCCCGGCCCCAAGCAGGAGCGGAAGCTCTTTGCCCAAACTACCGGCACCGGCGGCGAGCGCAACCGGGGCGCTCATTCCTTGACCTGGGACTGTGAGCTGAGCGGGGTGCGGGTCTCGGATATCCGCCTGGCCGACGGCAAGGTTTTATTCCAGGCCCGAGATGACGATCCCGGCCTTTTCTACACCGACTGGCCCTGGCTGGTGCTGCGCTCGGTGCAAGTGGAAGAGGTCCGGGGAGACGGCGATGGCCGGGCCGAGCCGGGCGAAAGCGTCCGCCTTTATCCCGTGTTCTATAACCAGGGAGCCAAGGCCAGGAAGCTCCGGATCACCGCCACGGGCCCGGGGCTAGATTTTTCGAACCGGCCCCTGAAAATTTCCAAGGTCCGGCCGCGGGAAGAGTTCCTGCCTGGCGCCGGCCTGGACCTGGAAATCCCGGCTGACTTTGGACCCGCCCGGGTGAAGGACATTCATTGGACCATTGCCCTGCGCAAAAAGGAAACCAAGATCGAGCGGGTCACGCCCCTGGTGATCGGCACTCCGGAGATCCTGGTGGTGAATGGAGCCGGTCCGGGCGTGGCTGGCCTCTACCAGGACCTCCTGGATAAGTTGCAGGAGCCGTATGAACTCTGGGACCTGAACCGCCGGGGCGCGCCTCCCCTCGCCCGACTAAAGGAGCAGCGCACGCTCATCTGGCTCGAGCCTTTTTCAGGCTCGGTCGCGGCCTCATTGACCTCCGAGCGGCAACAACTGATGCAACAGTATCTGGCGGCCGGCGGCAACCTCCTGCTGGTCGCGCCGGGCTTAAAGCTGGCCCCGGTCTTCGACCCTGTATTCGACCCTGAGGCTCATACCCGAAGGGAGGCTCCGTTCGGCCTGTCTTCGACCCTGAGTGCTCAGACCGAAGGGAGCTCACGGCCGAAGGCAGACCGAAGGGAGCCGGCACCCGGCTCGGCCGAAGCCTGGGCGGAAGAGATGTTGCGCGTGCGGCCGGGCACGGCGTTCGGGGGAATTTCCCAGGTCAAGGGCCAGGCCGGAGATCTGATTTCCCGTGACCAGACCTTTGCGGTTCAAGACCTGTTCGGCTATCCCTCCTTGCCGGTCTATACGGAAATCCTTCCCGGCGAAGAAGCGGCGCCGGTCTATACCGACCCCTTTGGCCACGTGGTGGGCGTCCGCTACCCGGCAGAACGGCCCGGCAACTGGAAAGCGGTTACCCTCAGCTTCAGCTTCGAGGCCCTGCCCTTGACCGCGCAGATGCAGGCCCTGGCCCGCGTCCTCGATTTCTTCCGCCGGCCGGTGGATGCGCCGGTGGTGGACGCGATCCGGCCTTCCGCCGGGATGCGGGGCACCAGCCAGGTCAAACTGGTCCTGAGCGGGCTTAACCTCCGGCCGGAGATGACCGTGGACCTGGGCGAAGGAGTCCAGGTGGATGAAGTCCGGGCGAAGGACTCCAAGTCCCTGGAACTGATCATCCATATTGACCCCAGCGCCCCGGTCGGCCGACGCGACCTGACCCTGCAGGCGCCCGGCCAGGAGCCGCTGGTTCTGCCTGGTTCGTTCACTGTAATCCCTTAAAAAGCGTGCAGGCCTGTTGTTATCCGCCCTTGACCAACGGTCCTTCGACCCTGAGCTCCCTTCGGGTCTGAGCCTCAGGGTCGAAGACAGGCCGAAGCGGGAAAGGGCCCAGTTTCCCCCACCGGCAGGTGGTGGCGGCACACCAGAACTGCAACAAACTTACATATAATAGGGGATGATGAATGATCAAGGATCAAGGCTGAAAGATGAAGGCTGAAATAAAACGATTGTTCGAGATTCTAACCCGTCAATTTCTCAAGGCCTTTTTGTCCTACTGCACTCAAAACGCTCCCCCATTCCCGGCCCCGGCTCTTCCAAATCCCCAGATACTCCTCCCCGACTACCCGGGAACCAACTTAACCTGGCGAAATTTCTCTTGGTTTCTTCTTCTTCTCTTTCCCGACATACTACATACGACATACGATATACCCTCTTCAAACGTCCCCCCATTCTGCACGCCAACCACCCCATCTTGCACGGCAGCCACCCCATTCTGCTCAGCAACCACCCCATCCAACGCGGCAACCACCCCAGGGGAAAAGGGTGTCATGGTGTCATGGTGGCAGGGTGTCAAGGTCAAGAGAAGAATAGGATCATCCACAGATTTCACCGATTACACCGATTTCAAGAAAAACTAAAGCCTAAGCTCCCCTAATGTCTAAATCTACTGCATACTGCTAAACTGGGGGACAGACATTCCGCCTTCGCGGAGGAAGTAGCGCTCCGGCGGAGTCTCTCTTGCTTGTCATCCATTGAATCCTCGGAGTTTCACCCGGCCTTGACAATGTTCGGCGGCGTGGTAGCATAAAAGCATCATGAGACAGGTTTATAAAATTCCTTTGATCCTGACCCCTCAGCCGGAGGGCGGTTACACCGTCACCAGCCCGGTCCTGCCCGAACTGGTGACCGAGGGCGACAGCCTGGAAGAAGCGCTGGCCAACGTCCGGGATGCCCTGGAGGCGGCGCTGGAGACCTACGAGGACTTGGGCAAACCCCTTCCGGCCAATCTGCGCCAGGATTCTCAGGCCGAGCCGATCTGGTTTGAATATCTTGTGCCGGGCCGATGAAATATCGGGAAGCGGCCAAGAAGCTCGAACGGCTGGGCTGTCAGGAGTTGCCGCGCCCCGGGGCAGCGGCTCCCATCGCAAATGGCTTAATCCCGCCACCCAGCGCGCCACCGTCCTACCTGACTGGGGTTCCAAGGATCTAAAACTCGGAACCCTGCGCGCGGCAGTCAAGCAACTAGGACTGGTATGGGAAAAGTTTGAAAAAAGCTGAAAAGGATCAGCCGGTCCATGCGTCTCAGCGGGATGGCCTGAAACCTCTTTCCACAGATTTCACAGATTTTCTCAGCTAGACTTTAGGGGCGTGGCTGACCATAGGGGCGCGGGTGCCCGCACCCGCGTATCCACTAGATTGATTTTCCCTGACACCATGACACCTGGCAACCTTGATACCTTATACGGCACTGTGCACTGCTTTATGTGTAAAGTGAAGCTCTGACCCCGATCCTGCCGATCCGACCTTAGAACTCAATGGTGGTCCCTTGATTTGATAAAGTTTGAAAAATTGGAATAAGAGAAAGAAAAGCAAAGATCAAAGATGGGGTCAGATCTAAATATAAAACATAACAAGCGGTGGACAGGGAAGAAGAGGCATTAGACATTAGGCTTTGGGCTTTAGGCTTATGAAGATGGTATGTCGTATATCGTATGTTGTATGTCGGGGTAGGATTTCTTTTGAAGAATCAGTTCAAGTTCAAGCATAAGTTCAGGTTCAAGGGTTAATTTTGAGGTGCTTCGTGTCTTTTCGTGGATAATTTCTTTCTCTTCCCCTTTTTGAGCCTTGGTGCCTTAGTGGTAAAATCTCTTTCTCCTCTTCCTCTGTGCTCTCTGCCTTCGGCCCGAGCTCAGGCCGAGGGGTGTCTCTGTGGTGAAATCCTCGGGAGAAAATCTTAGCGCCGGGCGGTCAGGGCCGCCAGCACGCGCAGGCCCTTGCGGATCTCGTCGAGCACCGGGATGCCCCGCCGCTCCAGCTCCCGGGCGATGTCCTGCGCGGTGTCGCCGTGGCCCATGACCCAGGCCACGATCGGCTTGTGGTGCCGGCGGGCGAGCGCGGCCATCTGCTCGTAGTCGAAGAGCGGCATCTTGATCGGCGGCGCAAACAGGTGCACGAACACCGCGTCCACCCCGGGGTCGGCCATCACCGCTTCCAGGGCCAGGCGGTAAGGCTCGGTCGGCCCGGACTTCTCGACCGCGGGGTAGAGGTCCACCGGGTTCGAGGCTTCCATCCAGTCCGGAAATACGGTCTTGATTTTGGCCAGGGTGGATTCCTCCAGTTCCGCCAGTTCCATGCCCAGGTCAAAAAGCCCGTCGCCGCAGACCACGCCGGCGCCGCCGGAAAAGGTGAGCACCGCCACCCGCGACCGGGGGGTCCGGGTTGCCGCGGCCACGGCCAGAGAGCGGGCCACGTCCATCATCTCGTTCAGGTCGTGCACCCGGATCACCCCGGCCTGGCGGAAGGCGGCGTCGAGCACGCGGTCGTCCTGGGCCAGGGCCGCGGTGTGCGACCGGGCGGCCACAGCGCCGTAAGCGGAGCGGCCGGCCTTGAGGACCACCAGGGGCTTCTTGGCGGCGCGGGCCAGCTCGAAGAAGCGCCGGCCTTTGGACAAGGACTCCAGATACATGGCGATCACGCCGGTGTCGGGGTCCTGCACCAGGTATTCGAGCAGGTCCACCTCGTCCACGTCCACCTTGTTGCCGATCGAACAAACCTTGGCCAACCCGAAAGGCGTGCGGCTGAGGATGTGGATGAGGAACCCGGCCGAGAGCATGCCGCTCTGGACCACCAGGGAGACCGGGCCGGTGACCAGGCGGTCTTGCCACATCATCGGGATCATAAAGGAGAGGATCTTCTTGCGGGGCACATTGAGCAGGCCCATGCAGTTGGGTCCCCACAACCGCATCCCCGCTTCCCGGGCAATGGCCAGGCAGCGCTCGGTGAGGCGCCGGCCTTCAACCCCGACCTCGGCAAAACCGCCCGACTCGATGATCACCCTCCGCACGCCCTTTTTCGCGCACTGCTCGAGGGCGTCCGGCACGGCGGCCGCGGGGATGAACACCACCGCCACGTCAATCTCGGCCGGCACTTCGAGGATGTTCGGGTAACAGGTCTTACTCCCGATTTTGGAGAGCCGGGGGTTGATCGGGTAAAACCGCTCGCCGAAGCTGGTCAGAAGATTTTGAAAGAGGTGATGGCCGGGCCGCATCAACTGGTCGGTGGCTCCGATTTCGGCCACGGTTTCCGGATCGAAAAACAACTGCATGATACCCTTTCCCTGAACTGCCCTCTTGCCGCCGGTCTTGAGCCGGACCAGCAGCGCACCATCTTAACATGAATCGCCGGCGTTTTCAGGACCGGGAGGCGTTTTTTCTCGGGGCAAGCCGCTTGGGTTGACGGAGTTCCTGCCCCCCTAAATTTCCGGCTAAGAATTTATCGGCTTGATTTTAGGCAATTGCCCTTTGCGTCAGGGTACGTTAGGCAAAGCCGTGGCTGTGGCCTGGTAGGGGCACGGCATGCCGTGCCCCTACTTCTTAGCCGGAGATTTAGGGCCTCCGAATTTTCTTGACTCGCTTTTCAGAGAGGGCTAGAATAGAGAATGATGGGGCAAGCGAAGCGCCAGGAAATGCCGGGGTTCACCGAGTTGGAGAAGCGGGTCAAAGCTTTGCGGGCTTCGGAAAAGGCCCTGCAAAACGAGGTGGACAAGCTCCGGCAGAAACTGGCCGCGGCCGAAAGCGAGTTGGCCCGCTGGAAAGACGGCCTCGCCCGGGAGCAGCGCCGGCGGCAAAACCTGCGCGGGCGCCTGGACGGCCTGATCGGGCGCTTGTCCGAGCTGCCGGCGCTCTTGGAGCCGTCATGAGCGGGGAGACCGCGGTCAACATCTTCGGCCAGTCCTACCTGGTCAAAGGGGATGATCCCCGGCGCATCCGGGCGGTGGCGGATTACCTGGACGAGAGGATGAAGGAGTTGTTCGCCGGCAAGCCCGGAGGACTGACGATCCGGGGCGCGGTGATGGCCGCGCTCAATATGAGCGATGAGTTGTTTCGCGCGCGGGAAGAGGTGGAGCAATTGCGGCAAGAGGTGGAGGAACGCGCCCAGGCCCTGCTCAAGCTTTTGGACTGATCGGGCAATTCTCTTCCCCTGCGTTGTGCGTGCTTGGATAGCACATTTTCAGAACCGTAACGTATTTTCACGGGGGCCGTCCCTGGCGGCGGTGTGAAATTCGCGACGAATTTCCTGAAACCGTTACATGGCGCCCACCTGGTTTACCAGGTTCGAAAATCAGCTATTCACACGGCAAAGGCGGGGGAAGATTTAAATACCAGCGGTGACGAACCCCTGCGAGTGGAGGAGAAGGAAAGGCGAGACCTTCTTCAAGGCACGACGCCGCGCCGCGAAACGAGTGAAGGAGTCGAGAGGAATTTGCTTTCGGTGATGATAGGGCGGAAATCAGTAGCTTTCACCCGATCGGAGGTCCGGGCGGAAAAGCCCGGGCCGCCGGGTTTACCATCTGGGGCTATCCAGATCAACCGCGGGCAGATCAACGGAAAGGCTCGGGCCGAAGACCTGTGCTTGCCTAGGCCCTAGCCGCGTCACTCTCTTCTACGTTTCGCTTCGGGAATTGCCTTCCTCATTCCCCGCACCGGGGGCGTGTCACCTGCGCCGGGCAGGTTCTGTGAACCCGACCAAAAAAGCCATCCGCCAGGCCATGCTTGAACGCCGCAACGCCCTTTCCGCGGAAGAGGCGGCAACGCGGAGCGAGCAGATCCAGGAGCACGTGCTCCGCTCCGCGGCTTTTCAAAAGGCCCGGTGCGTGGCCTTGTATGCGGCGTTTGACCAAGAGGTGCGGACCGAACGCCTGCTCCGAGAAGCCGTGCGCCAGGGCAAGCAGGCGGCCTTTCCCCGGATGAAGGGCCGCGGGCCGGAAATGGACTTCGGTGAGGTGCGGGATGCCAAGGAAATGGTGCTGAGCTTTTTCGGCTTTCCCGAGCCGGCCCCCTCGGCGCCGGTGGTCGCGCTCCCGGCCATTGACCTGATGGTGGTGCCGGGCCTGGCGTTTGACCGGGAAGGGTTTCGGGTGGGCTTTGGCGCCGGCTGTTACGATCGCGTGCTGGCGGCGCTTCGGCCCGAGGCTCTTACCTGCGGGATCGCCTATGACTTTCAGGTCATTGACCAGGTGCCCCGGGCCGCGCATGATCTGGCGGTCAAGCTCTTGGTCAGTGAAGGAGGTTTCATCCCTATCGGCCGCAACCGGTAGGTTAAGTTGCATAGATTTGCAAAGGGGAAGCCGTTATGAATGCACAGTGGCTCATTGTAGTGTTGGTCGGATTAGGAGGGTTGCTGCTCGGCGGCGGGGCGACGTGGTTGGTCATCCGCATGCTCGATCGGCGCGAGCTCGAGACCGCCAGCCAAGCGGCGGCGCGGATTCGGGAGGACGCGGAGAAAGAGGCGAAAAGTCGGGTCAAGGAAGCCGAGCTGCAGGCCAAGGATTACCTGTTCCAGGCCAAGACCGAGTTTGAAAAAGAGAGCAAGGCCGTCCGGGCGGAGCTGCAGGGAAAACAGGAGCGGCTGCTGCACCGGGAGGAAAACCTGGACAAGAAGGTGGACTTCCTGGACCAGAAAGAGCTGGAGCTGGGCAAGCGGGAGAAAAAGCTCCAACAGCAGCAGCAGAGCCTGGAGGAGTTGGAGGCCAAACGCCAACAGTTGCTGAACGAGGCCGGCAAGAAGCTGGAGCAAGTGGCCGGGATGAGCGCGGCCGAGGCCAAGAAGCAGTTGATGGACAGCATGCTGGACGAGGCCCGGCACGAGGCGGCGAAGAAGATCAAGCAGATCGAAGACGAGGCCAAGGAGCAGGCGGAGCGGGAGGCGAAGAAGATCCTGTCGCTCGCGATCGAGCGCTATGCCGGCGAGTATGTGGCGGAGCGGACGGTCTCGGTGGTGACCCTGCCTTCGGACGAGATGAAGGGCCGGATCATCGGCCGGGAGGGACGGAACATCCGGGCGCTGGAAGCCGCCACCGGGATTGACCTGATCGTGGACGACACTCCGGAGGCGGTGGTGCTCTCCGGCTTCAACTCGGTGCGGCGGGAGGTGGCGCGGCTGGCCTTGGAGCGGCTGATCACCGACGGCCGCATCCACCCGGCCCGGATCGAAGAGGTGGTCAAGAAGGTGGAGAAGGAGGTGGACGAGCGGATCCGGGAGGCGGGTCAGCAGGCCACCTTCGACGTGGGCGTGCACGGCATCCACGCGGAGCTGATCAAGCTGGTCGGGCGCCTGCGCTACCGGACCTCCTATTCCCAGAACCAGTACACCCACGCCCTGGAAGTCGCGTTCCTGGCCGGGATCATGGCCTCGGAGCTGGGCACCAACGTGAAACGGGCCAAGCGGGCGGGCCTGCTCCACGACATCGGCAAGGCGGTGGACCATGAGGTGGAAGGCCCTCACGCCCAGATCGGGGCGGAGCTGGCCAAGAAATACGGGGAGACGCCCCAAGTGATCCAGGCCATTGCCGGCCACCACGACGACGAGCCGGGCAGCCTCTTGGCCAACCTCATCCAGGCCGCGGACGCGCTGTCCGGCGCCCGGCCCGGCGCCCGGCGGGAAATGCTGGAGACTTACGTCAAGCGCCTGGAAGACCTGGAGCGGGTCGCCAACTCTTTCACCGGCATCGGCAAGTCCTATGCCATTCAGGCCGGCCGGGAGATCCGGATCATGGTGGAAAGCGACCAGATCTCGGACGCCGATACCATGGTCCTGGCCAAAGACATCGCCCGCAAGATTGAAAAGGAACTGTCCTACCCGGGCCAGATCAAGGTGACCGTGATCCGGGAGACCCGGGTGGTGGAAATGGCGAAGTAGGGGCAGGTTTTAAACCTGCCCGCACTACCGGCGGGTTTCAAACCCGCCCCCACTAGTTCTAAGAACGAGAGATCACCGTGAACCTGCTCTTTTTCGGAGATATCGTGGGCAAGCCCGGCCGCCGAGCCCTGTCTCGTCTCTTGCCCGAACTGGTCGAGCGTCATGACGTGGACCTGGTCTCGGTCAACGTCGAGAACGCGGCCGGCGGCTTCGGCATGACCGTGGAGATCTACCACGAGTTGTGCGGGCTCGGGGTGGACGTCCTGACCTCCGGCAACCATATCTGGGACAAAAAGGACCTGGTCCCGCGCATGGGCGAGCTCGAACGCCTGCTCCGGCCGGTCAACTATCCGCCAGCCGCGCCCGGTCGCGGCAGCATTCTTCTCGACAGCCGCCAAGGGCCGGTGGCTTTCCTCAACCTGGCCGGCCGGGTCTTCATGCCGCCGGTGGACTGTCCCTTCCGCGCCGCGGACCAGGAGCTCTCGGCCCTCGGCCCCGAGGTGCGCATGATCGTGGTGGACTTCCACGCCGAAGCCACCTCGGAAAAGAAAGCCCTGGCCGTTCACCTGGACGGCCGGGTGAGCGCGGTGCTCGGCACCCATACCCACGTGCCCACGGCCGACGAAAGCATTTTGCCCGGCGGCACCGCCTTTGTCACCGACGTGGGCATGACCGGGCCGATCAACTCCATTATCGGCATGAAGCCCAAGGGCGCGCTCCATCGCTTCCTGACCGGGGTGCCCCAGCAGTTCGAGGTGGCCGCGGGCCCGGTGGTCTTGATGGCGCTCTTATTGCAGGTGGACCCGGCCTCGGGCAAGACCCTAGCCCTTCAGCGCATCCAACGCACCCTGGAAAGCGCCTGAGGAGATCACGGCGTCAAGACCAGGCGGTATTTTGCGCTCGCCGAGACCCGCTCCGGATTCATCTCCGCGGTCAGGTATTGGCTGTTGACAAAGAGAGGATGCAGGTCGTCATAGTGAGGCGACAGCCACTGGCCCGACTCCGAGCCGTCAATCACGATCAGAGCCTGGTCGGGTTCGCTTAAGTCCATGAGGTGTCTCAGGCAAGGCCCGGTCAAAGCCTTGTAAGGCACCCGGCCGAAACCCGCGCCCTTGGCGTTGCGCACCGTCTGCTCCGCGCCCAGGTGCGGATACGGCCCCACCGATAAAACCTTGCCCCGGCCCACGCCCAGCGGGTGAAACCACTTGATCGGGTGAAGTTTCCCCCACTCCCGGGCCTGCGGAGCGCGGCCCCACTTTTTCTCCACCGCGGCCAGGGCCTCCCCCAGCGCCTTCACCATCAACTCACCCATGTCCGCAACCGCCTGGGGCGAGCGCCGGTCATCAAAGAACGGCGAGCCGCCTTCCGCGATCCACTTGTCCAAGAGCATTTCCGGGTAGCCCTCAATCCGGAGCGCGGCCAGGTCTTCCTTGTCCACCTCAGCTTCCACCGCGAGGCGGAACAGCGCCTTGGTGAACTCGAAAAAGATCACGGTCGCGGTCGAGTCCAGGCCCGCTTCAAAGTCCCAATGCCTCAATTCCTCCACCGCCGCCACGACCCGCCGGTCGGTCGGATTCTTGGTTTCCACCGCTTGGAGCACAAGCGGCACCATCCATTTGGCCCGCCGCACCTGGATATCGTTCTGGATCCGCTTCATGTCCTCCAGGTCCAGGGGCGCCAGCTCCGCGATCAGTTCCTCGATCCGCCAGGCCCGCCAGGGTTCGCCGTAATGGGTGGAAAACACATACGGATACCAGCGCGCGTCCACCACCTGGTTGTTGGCCGTTACCATCCAGCCCCGCTCCGGGTCTATGGCGTGAGGCAGATTCAAGAGCGGGATGAAGCCGGTCCAATCGAACTCGCCGGATTCACCCGGCGCCGGGAGCGCGCCGATCCCCTTGCCGCGCACCGGCACCAGGCCGCCGGGGAGATAGGCGATGCGGCCATCGGCGTCCGCGGCCACCCAGTTTTGGTTGGGAAGGTCCACCAAGTCCATGGCCGCGATAAAGTCGTCCAGGTTTTGGCCCCGGTTCAAACGCTCCAGCGCCAACAGGATATTGAGCACTTCAAACCGGTCCGGCATTTCCCGGAAGGCGCGGATGAACTCTTCCGGCGTGGAAGAGCTGATTGCCAGCTCGAAGGCGCGCGGGTCGCGGCTGAAGTCCCAGCCGGTCCAGCGCAAGGCCGCCGCCGGCGTGCCCTCGGGCAAACCCTTGACCGCGTCATTGATGATCGGGCCGTGGCGGCTTTGCCTAACCTCGATCACCTTCTCTTTCATTTTTTGGCCCGAGCGCACCCGGATCACCTCCCGGCGCACGGTGAACGGCCGCCATTCCCCGCGATCGCGGTATTGGCCGGGGCGCTTGGGGTCCGCGGTCTCGATGAACAGGTCCTGGACGTCGGCGCGCGAGGTGGTGGCGCCCCAGGCCAGCCGGCGGGTGTGGCCGAGCACGATAAAAGGGTTGCCGGGGAAAGTCGCGCCGTAGCTGTCGTAGCCGGCGCCCTGGATGTGCATCAGGTAGAACAGCGACGGTTGCAGGTGCTGCAGATGGGGATCATTGGCCAGCATGGGCGCGCCGGATTCGGTGAGCCGGCCGGACACGACCCAGTTGTTGGAACCCAGGGAGGGGTTGATCTGCAGGACCGATCGAAAAGCGGCCTCGGCCAGGGCCAGTCGAGTCGCGGCTTGGGCGCTGAGCGGAAGCTGGTCCCCGAGCTCCTGGTCCGAGGGCTTCCCTCCGGCCGGCAGGTCGCGGGGCGCGGCCAGCTTGTTTTTCAGCATCTCGGTCGGGACGATGCTGGGGCCCAGAGAATAAAAAAGCGGATAGAGCCGCCAGGCTTTTTCCGGCCCGTATTTTTTCAGCGCCGCGTAGCGGGGCAGCTCGATCGCCAGGTTGGAGCAGAGCATGGTCCCGATGAAGCGGCCGAAGCTGATCATGTCGGCCACCCGCCAGGGCTCGGGCTTGACCTGCAGGATCCGGAACTCCACCGGCAGGTCTTCCCATGAGGGATGGGAAGCGATCAAAGCGTTGACCCCGTCGCAATAAGCCTGGAGCTTGCGGAAAAGCTCCGGCTGGGTTTCCTGAAGCAAGGCCTCTCCGATCTCGCCCAGATACTTCAGGCCCAGGACCCGCTGGTGCCGGTCGAGACCGAGGGTGGACAAGGGGAACCCGGAGAGTTCCATTCCCGGCACGCCCAGGTTGCCGAACAACTCCGCGGTCCGGCCTTCGGCAATCGCGCGGAACAGGATCATCTCCCAGAGCCGGTCCTGGGCCTGGACATAGCCCACGGCGAAGAAGAGGTCATGCTCGTTGTCCGAGAAAATGTGGGGAACCCCATACTGGTCGCGGTAAATAACGACCTCGCCCTGCAGTCCCGGCACCCGGAGCCTCCCCTGGTAAGGCGCGAGCGAGGGATGAGCTGCATATTTTTCGACTTGATCGTAGTGAAAATTTTTCAGAATGGCACACCCGACCAGGAGTAAGCCCGCGAGAGCCAGGGCCAGCACTAGAACCGCTTTTTTCATCCTTTCCTCCAAAATTCGCCCCACTATCCTTGACCAAGTTATAGAACAGGTTGGGCCGCCAAGCAACTTTTCTTTGCGAGGCTTCAGGGCTTCGGAACTGCCTTGACAGGGACGTGATAACAATGCAACAATAAAATGCGAAAGTATCGTTCCTATCTTGATTGCATGCCGGCAAACCATGAGGGGCGAGCAACCACGCCGCCGCATAGTTACCAGGGAATTTAGATACCATCGGTTTTTTCGATCCCGGCCCCGGGACGGGGTATAGAAGGAGGGATTGATGATCTCTCAAAGACAAGCTATTTTCCGCATTCTTTCGATCTCGGCGCTTCTGTTGATCCAGGTCTTCATGGGATGCGGCGAGGCGGATGACTCGGAAGACACCGGGCCGCGGGCCCGATTTCAAAAAAATGTCCGGGTCTTTTCCGAAGAAAAGTTTTCCCAGGTGCGCCTGGACTACGAGAACGACGCGGCCTATTTCCCGCTGCACTATCAGGCGGCCTTGTCCGACCTGGAGCCCGGCCAGATTATCGCGATCACCACCTACCCCGGCTTTATCGGAATGGTAACCAATTATGAAACCTTGGGAGGCGAGATCCGGGTGGACGTGATCGAGGTGCCCCTGACCATGGTGTTTGAAGAACTCTATTTTGATTTTTCCACCGAACCGGGAGAGACGGTGGTATTCAACACGAGTCAAGCCCCGGAGAGCGAAGACCTCGCCATCTCCTCGGCCGGGAAAATTCCCATTATCTATCTGGGCGGCGGCATCAGCTTGTTGAATCCGCAGTTGGACCTGGCCGTGGAGTCGGTGAACGTGGGCGTGGATATCCGCCCGCCCATGGTCTGCACCGGCTCTCCCTTTCCGAAGTGCAAGACTAAATGCTCCGGCACCTGGTGGAAACCCTGGACCTGGAAATGCAAAACCAAGTGCTCTCCCCCGACCTTGAGCTGCGATTTTCAAGAGCCTTACCTCCGTTCGTTCAAGTTCATCACTGATTCCCGGGTGAACTTCGATTTCGACCTCGACGCCCATTATGAGCTGACCGGCGCTTATACCCGGGAGATGAACCTCGGGCCCAAGGTCGCTTATCCGGTGGGCGTGGTCATGGGCATGAACGTGGAGGTGGTGCCCCAGATGATGGTGGGCTGCCGGGTCTTTGGCAAAGCCGGGCAAACCGTGCAATACACTTATTCCAGCCATAATGATGTCCGCTCGGGCATGAAATACAACGGCTCCTGGGAGGGAGTCTTTTCCAAGGATACCGAGACTCATGCCGACAGCGCTTTTGACGACACCAACGCCATGGGCGCGGAATGTTATTTGCGGCCCACGCTCTGGCTCCGCTTCGCCAATCTGGCCGGTCCCTTTCTGGATATCGGACCTTATGGGGCGTTCGAGATCCATGACGTGGATGATCCTCCCCCCCGGGCGGAAATCAAAAGCGGCTTCAAGGCCCGGTTAGGCGGCAAGGTCGAGCTCCTGGGAGTGAACTGGCTGAATCTTTCCGCGGCCATGACCCTTTACGATTATGGTTATGTGATCTGGCAAAGCCGGCAGGAGTGTCCTGCCGGGGAAAGCCGGTGCTGGTCCGATTGGCGTTATCAAGTCTGCGGAGAATACGATCAGGACCCGTACCCGGAGTGGAGTCTCCCCATTAATTGCCCGCCCGGCGGGGTTTGCCGGCTGAGTTCGGGCGAGACCGAGCCCGGCTACGAATGTTCCATCTGCGGGGATGGAGTGAAGGACGAGGGTGAAGATTGCGACAGCGACTCCATCGCCTGTCAGATCGGGTGCTATGCCGGAACTCAAGCCTGTAGGCTCGATTGTTCGGGGTACCGGATCTTTTGCAATATCGGCAGCCAAGCCTGCGGCAATGGGGTGGTGGAAGCATGCGAAGTCTGCGACAGCGACCCGGCCATCCCCTGCACCGACCCGCTGACCACTTACCAGGGGGTGGCCTCCTGCCAGGCCGATTGCACGATCTCCCCGGTCTGCCTGCCCACGGAATTCTGCGGCGACGGAACCGTGAACGGTCCGGAAGAATGCGATGACGGCAATGCCGGGGACGGCGATGGCTGCTCCAGTAGCTGCCTGATCGAACGCTGCGGCGACGGAATCGTGGATCCCGGCGAAAGCTGCGACGATTTTCCCCACCTGCCGGCTCTCTTCGGCCGCTACCTCCCTCTCGATGAAGGCCACCGCGCGTTGGCGGTTTTCGGAAACCGCGCTTATGACGGGACCCTTGACTATAATACCGGCTCGGATCTTGTGCACATCCTGGACCTCACCGAGCCTTACACCGGCGATTCGGACGGCGACCTGATCCCCGACCCCAGCGCCGTCGGCCAGATCGCCGGCGGCAGTCGAGACCTCGCCCTCCTGGGCGACCGACTCTACGGCCTGGGCCTGGACGGGCTGTGCGAGCGCGATCTCTCCGGCGCGCCGCCCACCCTGGTCGGCTGCGACCCGCGCGTTACCGCCGGAATTCTCGCCGCGGATTTGAACCCCCAACAGGGGCCGCGCGCTTATGTGCTGGGCTATGATTCCGGCCACCCGAGTAACTCAGCCGGGTTGCTGGTCTTTAACATCGGAAGTCCGACCAACCCGCCCTCCCTGGCCGGCGCTTACTATGGGGACTACTACCAACAGCCAAAGGGCCTGGCGGTTTCCTTTGCCGGCCCGCCCCGGGCTTACGCGCTCTGGGGCTACTCTTCCGGGACCCCGGTCGGATTCCAGATCTTCGATATCGCTTCCGACACCCCCGCCCTCTTGTATCAGGACTCCACCATTTCCGGGAATAATCTCCAGGTGTCGGGGAATTACGCTTTTATCGCCACCGACACCGGCCTGAAGGTCCTGGACCTCAGCGCGATCCCTCCGGTCTTGGTGACGACCTATCTCACCTGGTCCCCGGTTTACGGGATAGCCCTGCAAGACCCGCGGGCCTATCTTTCCAGCCTCAACTCGCGCATCACCGTGCTCGATATCGGCGCCCTGGTCCAAGACGTGCCGCCCCGCGTGGTGGGCTGGTATGACCTGCCCGCGGATTACTGCGAGGACCTGGCCGCGGTCGGCCCGCGCCTTTACGGTTCTTGCCGCGACCAGGGTTTTGTGGTCTGGAACATTGATGAATCCGGCCGGTGCAACGACAGCTGCGATGGTTTCAATCCCTGAGCCGGACCTCTGCCCCGGCCGCTTCCACCGGCGAGCCGGGGATTATCCTCGATACCGAATTTTTTTCCATGCTCTTCAAAGGGATAGAGATAGACCGCGGCCTCCCTTTTCCAGCGAACTCGAGACAACGCTAAGGTCTGGCAGCGAAGGCTCTGGTGCCCGGCCCCGGGCACCATAAAAAGTTAGACCATTGGTCTGGAAGTATTCTACCGGGCCATTTTTGTGCTCCACCTTACCTAAACCTCCCTTGCCAAGACCAAAAACTGCAACATTTCTCCATTTAATGGAGGAGTCTATCCATTGCTCATCTCGCTCACTGGGTGCCCTGGAATTCCCTGAGCCTCTTTCTGAAAGCTGCCGGACTGCTTCCTGGTGTCGTGGGAGAAATTCTTTCTTTTGTTAAGTCCTGCTTTACAGAAAGTTCTTTTTTAGCCTTAGTCCTTCGATTCATAAGTTCGATGACGAACTTATTTACTCAGGACTTAGTGCTGAGTAAGCAAATAAACCTTTGCGATAAAATAAATACGTCATTGTATTTGCGAATCGAAGCACTTAGGATTAATCAACAAAAACGTCCTTAATGAAATCTTGAGCCAAGAGAGGAGCGGACCATGCTGGACGTCAAAGAGATTGAAGTATCCAAACTGAAGCCCTGGGAGGATAACCCTCGCTTCAACGATCATGCGGTGGACTCTGTGGCGAAAAGCATCCAGACCTTCGGCTTCAATGTCCCAATTCTTTACGACCAAAACTTCACTATCATTGCCGGGCACACCCGCTGGAAGGCGGCCCAAAAGCTCGGCATGACTCATGTGCCCGCTATTATGCTTGATTTGAACGACTCGCAAAGGAAGGCTTTTTCCGTCGCCGACAATAAGCTGGCCTCATTGGCGGATTGGGATGAAGAGCTGGTCACCAAAATCCTTGAGGAGTTGAATTTCGAGAACTTTGACCTCTCCTCCCTGGGATATTCAGAGGCCGAATTGGATGCGTTGATGGCTCCCTTTCAGGATTTCAATTGGGAAGAGTTCAATGATTATCTGACCAAAGAAATGGAGACAATTAATGCCGTATTACAATTTAAGATAAAACTTGCGCTCAAGGATCAGGTCATAACCGCAATCAAGCAGTATGCACTTAAGCGCGGGATGAAGGAAAAGGACTCGGCAGTCTTGGCGGGAAACGTCCTGTGTCATCTCCTGGGAGTGAACCTATGAATAAAGTCCTCACTGAAAAAGTCCACAAGACCATCACCCGCCTGCGGACCATTTGGCCCAAGCTGGAAGGAAAGTATCCCTTTATCGCATTTTCAACCGGCAAGGACAGCCTTGCTATGGCGGCTCTCATCTATGAGGCGGTTGAGCCTGAAAAGCCAATCTGTCTTTATGCCCATCACGACCTTGAATTCCCCAGCAACCTTGAATATCTTGCCCTCCTTATCCAGCGGGGATTTGCCATAAAGACGGCCAAGCCATTTCTGGAATATTTTGAGTTGATGGAAAAGGGTATCAGCTTCTTGACCCTGGTTGAAGCCTGGTGTATCCCGCTATTGATCGGAACGACCTTTCTGGAATGGCTGCAACAACAAGGAGCGAGAAGCCCCAGAGAGGGAGTGATGTTCCGGGGGATTTCAGGCAGTGAATATAGTCATAGATTCCACGGCGGGTTGGAACTGAACAAGGCGCTGAACTTACCCTGCTTCAATCCGATGCTGGAATTCACCAAGGAGGACATCCTTGAATTGATCCACACCCGCTACGGCCTTCCCCTCAATCCCATCTATGAACACATGGACCGGACCTACTGCATTTGCTGTTACACCTCTGATGCCAAGAGACAGGAATACTGTCAAAAGCACTATCCAGAAGAATGTAAGAAGTATTACAGCCAGATTGAGAAGCTGCTTTTCGACAGCGGGCTGATCGAAAAGGTCCATCAGAAGGAGAGGTTCAAAACCCGCGAGGGAAAACTCTTTCGGCATGGTTTTGCCCATTGGCATAGGCTGAAAGCGCAGAAGGTGATGGGGGCAATTAAGCATCGGCTCTCTTCCGGTTCCATCCTGTATCAAATTCGGGACAATGATTTGATTGACGCCAAGCATCTGACCCCGGTGAAAGGGAAGTGGGTCCGCAAAGGGAATGAGATCAGGTTTTGGGAGGTTCCAGAGCGGGTTACCGACACGTTGATTAAAAGAATGATCAACTGTCTGGATTGCGGCTTTTGCATAGGAGAATGCTTCCCATGTCGGAGATTTGACCGCGAATCCAAAAGGCTTAGAATTGAGGGGTGCATCCAATGCGGGCGATGCTTGACCTTGACGTATTGCATGGGGCGGCGTCATCGCTTCTGGCGAAGGGTCATTGTGGAGAATACAGCTCATGGGCACAAAGCAAGACAAGAAGAATTTGTCGCTGTTCCCGCTGCCGCGGCCTCCGGTCTCTAAAGAGCCGGTGTTGATCAGCGCTTGTTTCCTGGGGATTCCCTGTCGCTGGCATGGGCGGAGGCCAAAGAAGAGGGATAAACTGATCGAGAAGCTCAAGGAGAGATATGTGCTGGTCCCGGTTTGCCCGGAACAGCTTGGCGGCATGCCCACGCCCCGGACCGGGGAATACCTTCAAGGCACGGGAGCGCAAGTCCTGGACGAAGGATTGCGGATTATCGCGCCGGAGACTGGGCAGGATGTTACCAGCTTCCACCTGAATGGCGCTTACTATACGCTTGAGCTGGCCCAGATTATTGGGGCGAGGCGGGCCTACCTCAAGGGTGGCTCCCCCTCCTGCGACCGGGATGGCGTAACCGGCGAAGTTCTCAAGCGCGCTGGCATCAAGGTCATCAGAGTGCCTTGAATTCCAATTTTCCGCTAACCTTTTTCTCTCTGATGTTTCAATTTGAAATCAACAACATAAAAGAACCGAAGTTCCCAACACTGGGGAATTCCGTCCCTGGGCACCATTCCAAGTGTAATTCCACTCCCTTTGATTCAAAACTCTTGGCCCAAGGTTGCTTCGGCGGCGGCCTTCAGGTGCAGGGCGTAGGCCGAGCGGTAGGAGCCGATGGCGAGCGCGTTGGTTGCGCTCATGGCCAGGTAGTGCATGGAGTGGGCTTTGACGGTGTGGGCCAGCTGGTCCCGGGGGTTGGCCGCGATCACAATGTCGCAGAGCTCGGCGGCAAGCTGGTGTTCGTCATTCTCTTGCAGGGCGATGGCGCGGGCGAGGATCTTGTCCGCCCCGCCGGCCAGGGCCGCGATCTCCCGGGCCTGGTATTGCGGGGGCAGAGGGAACAGTTTGGTGCCCCCACCGTCATACCATCCGGTATAGTCCTGGTAGATGCCGCGGATGGACCAATCCACCCGGCCGTATAACCCCTGCAGATAGGGCAGGTCGGCCAAGTGTTCGGGAAGCTTGATTTCGGCCACCGCCTGGTGCACGGGCTTGCCTTGATTGATCGCGCGCAGGCTCTCCTCGTAAACGTATTGGATCGCCTCCCGGTAGTTCCGCAGATGCTCCTGGATCAGGTCCGCCCCTTTCAGGTGGCGGGTATGGCCCAGGATCAGGTAGTCGGGTTGCAACTCGATAAAGCGGGTGAGCGATTCCATCCAGCCCGGCACCGGCCGGGCTTCGAGCAGGATGCCGGTGAGGTTGGGGAAGGAGGCGTAGTAGAGGTCGCCGACCTGGAGGGCGCGCTCGTCCGGAATCCAGACGGCCAGATGGTCTTCGGTCTCGCCCCGGGTGTGGAAAAGCTCGAAGCGTTTGCCGGCCAGGGTGAAAGTGTATTCCTGGTCAAAGGTGATCGTGGGCATCATCACCTCCGGGGTCTGGCCCGCGGCCAGGAAAGGACTTCGGAAAGGCAGGGAAAAGGCATAATCCGGTTCGACCGCGCCGGCCAGGAGGTCGAGGGATCGCTGGAAGTGCCGGTTTCCCAGGTCGGGGTTCCGGCCATGGATCCAATGGAGAAACTCACCAGTGGCCAGGATTTGCACTCCCTCGGAATAGAAGGCCCTGGTTCCCTGGTTATGGTCGGGATGAAAATGAGTGTAGATGATGTAACGGACCGGCTGATCCGTGATCTTGCGAAAGTCTTTGAAAATCCGGCGGGCGGCGTCCTCGCTCTCGGTGGTGTCAATGATGACCAGACCCTGGTCGGTAATCACCATGGTCACGTTGCCCATGGCGTAGCCCATGGCCACGTAGATGTCGTCGGTGACCTTGACCACCCGGGGCGTGATCATGTCCAGGAGCAGGGGCAGATACTTGACCATGAATTCAGCCGAGAATTTAGGCTCGGCCGGCGGCGTGTATTCCAGCCGGGACTCGCCCGGGATCTCGGGTTCCCGCACCACCAGCTTTTGGCTTTTCCACTTCAGGCACCCGAACGCGCACCCTAACAGCAGGCCGATCACGACTCCACCCGCGAAGATACCGACCTTGCCCATCTTCATCTCGTCCTCCTCCACCCGGGTCCAATACCGGTCACTGCCCAGTCCAGGGTTATGCTTCGTGAAACCAGGTTATAGACCAAGCGCCAAATTCAAGCAACTGCCCGGCGGAGAGGAAAGCGGGGGTTCAGCCGATATTGCCAGTCTGACCAAGACCTGATATGTATAAGGGCCAAAGAAATCCTTTGTCGAAAAGGAGCTGGGCCAATGCACCGAAGAGAGTTTATCTACGGCCTGGGCGCGGGCATGGCGGCCATGGCGGTGCCGGGAGCGTTCTGGGCGGGAGTTCCGGGCGAGAGCGAGGAGGCGCGGGACCGGCGGATGCAGTGGTGGCGGGAGGCGCGCTTCGGCCTGTTCATCCACTGGGGGATCTACTCGATCCCGGCCGGGGTCTGGAAAGGCAAACAGGCCAAACTTATGCCCAGCGAGTGGATCATGAACGCGTTCGAGATCCCGGACGCCGAGTATTCTCAGCTCGCGGCCCAGTTCAACCCGGTCCAGTTCGACGCGACCGAGTGGGTCCGGATCGCCAAAGCCGCGGGCATGAAATACCTGGTGATCACCTCCAAGCACCACGACGGCTTCTGCATGTTCGACTCCAAGCTGACCGATTACGACATCGTGGACGCGACGCCGTTCAAACGCGACGTGATCCGGGAGTTGTCGCAGGCCTGCGCCGAGGAGGGTATTCGGTTCGGCCTGTATTATTCCCAACTGGATTGGCACCACGCGGTCAAGCCCGGCATCCTGGGCCGGATTCCCGATTTTCCCGCATACCTGGAATACATGAAGGGCCAGCTCCAGGAACTCCTGACCAACTACGGCCCGATCAACTCGATGTTTTTCGACGGCGACTGGATGGCGCAGTGGACCCAAGAGCGGGGCCGGGAAGTGGAAGCCTGGGTCCGGAGCTTTCAACCTGAGGTGGTGATCAACAACCGGCTGGACAAGCGGCCGCTCCTTAACCACCTGGTGTTTTACCTCGGCCGCGCGCCGGAGTTGAAGCGGCCGGAGGTCGGCGATTACGCCACCCCGGAGCAGGCGATCCCTCAAGGAGTGCCGAAATGCGATTGGGAGACCTGCATGACCATGAACGACTCCTGGGGCTACAAGAGCTTTGACCAGAATTGGAAGTCCAGCACCACCCTAATCCGCGACCTGGTTGACATCGCCGGCAAGGGCGGCAACTTCCTGCTCAACGTCGGGCCCACCTCGGAAGGGCTGATCCCAGAGCCCAGCGTGGAAAGACTTGCCGAGATAGGAAAATGGATCCAGGTCAACGGCGAGAGCATTTACGGGACCAGCGCCGGACCCTTCCCAAACCTGCCCTGGGGCCGCAGCACCCAAAAGCCCGGGAAAATCTTTGTCCAGGTTTTTGATTGGCCGCAAGGTGACCTGGTCATTCCGGGTATGAGTCAGAAAATCGTCAAAGCCTTTCTGCTCGCAGACCCGAAACAAAGTCCACTCGAATTTAAAACAACGGGAACGGATTTGCTCGTGAAGCTCCCGGCCCAAGCTCCTGACCCTGCCGCCAGCGTGTTAGTGCTCGCCGTCGGATAAAAAAGTTCCCGTCCGGCCAAGGATTAGCCGCCGGTTATCTTGACTTTGTTGCTTGAAACACATAAACTTTTTGTTTAATTGCACCTTTTACCGTTTCATTTTTTTTTGACCAGATGAAGAGAGGAGACTTTTTTTGAAATTAACGGTGATTCCGGAGCGGTGTTCAGGCTGCAAGATCTGCGAGCTGGTCTGCGCCTTTCACCACTACCAGGTCAACAACCCCAAGAAGGCCAGCCTCCGGGTGATGGTGCTCTATCCCCACCCGGTGGTCCGGCTGCCGGTGGTCTGCCAGCAGTGCAAGGATCCCAAGTGCGCTTCCAATTGCCCGGTCAATTGCATCCACTACCAGGATGGGCTGGTCACCATTGACCAGGACGAGTGCGTGACCTGCCACAACTGCGTCCTCTCCTGCCCCTTCGGCGCCATCTTCACCCACGACGATTTCGACGTGCCCTTCAAGTGCGACCTTTGCCAGGGCGACCCGCAGTGCGTCAAGGCCTGTCCCAAACAGGCGATCCAGTATGTGCCCAAGCACATCATCGGCCAGACCCAGCGCATGCGCCACGTGCTCAATTACGCCAACATGCGCCAGGTCGAATACGTGGAGGCCGGCGAGAAAAAGGTGCTGCGCTATGTCCAGGCGCCCATCCCCAACCGCGGCAACCCCCAGACCGGAGATTGAAATGAAAGTGAAAGGCGGTTATTTCTGGAAGGCCCTCTTCGTGGACCTGAGCGCGGGCCAGGCCTTCGGCCTGCCCTTTGACGAGGAATTCGCCAAGAAATATATCGGCGGCCGGGGATTCAACATCAAGTTCCTGTGGGACAACCTGCGCCGACATAAATTCAAGATCAACCCCTTCGGCCCGGAAAACGTGATTTGTATGTCGCCGGGTCCGCTCGGCGGCACCTACACCGTGGCCGCCGGCAAGACCAGCTTCGCCACCATCTCGCCCGCCACCGGCATCTACGGCGATTCCTCCATGGGCGGAGTGTTCGGCCCCGAGTTCCGCCAGACCGGCCACGACGCGCTCATCCTCTCCGGCCGCGCGCCCGAGCTTTCCTATTTGCTGATTGACGGCGCCAAGGTGCGGATCGTCCCCTTCCCCGAGCTCAAGGGCAAGAGCGCGCTGGAGGCCGAAGGCATGATCCGGCAGCAGACCGGCGACCAGGATCTGAAGATTGCCGTGATCGGCCCGGCTGGCGAGAACCGGGTCGTCTTCGCCTGCGTCAACTCCGACTGGTCGCGGAACGCGGGCCGGGTCGGGATCGGCGCGGTGCTGGGCTCCAAGAACCTGAAGGCCATCGCGGTCCGGGGCGCCTGCGACCTGCCGGTGGCCGAGGTGGGCCAGTTGATGGAGATCACCAACGCCGGCTTTGCCCGGCTCAAGTCGCACAAGCTCTTCAGCTTCTGGCAGGAGCAGGGGCTGATGAGCGTGGTGGATTACGTCAACGGCATCGGCGTGATGCCCACCTACAACTTCAAGGACGCCCATTTTGACCGGGCTGACCAGATCAATGGTTTTGTGATGGAGGAGCGCTACAAGATCGGGGACACCGCCTGCTTCTGCTGCCCCATGAGCTGCGGCAACGCCTGCCTGGTCAAGGAGGGCAAATATTCGGGCGCGGTCTGCGAGGGGCCGGAGTATGAGACCGCCTGCATGTTCGGCTCCAACCTGGGGATTGACAACTTCGCTTTCATTGTGCGCGCCAACCAGCTTTGCGACGAACTGGGGATTGACACCATCAGCACGGCCAACCTGATCGGGGTGATGATCGAGGCGGTGACCAGCGACCTGGTGCCGGTGGAAGAAGTGGACGGCCTGGCGCTGGAATGGGGCGATGAAGAAGGCGTGATTACGCTCATGCACAAGATCGCGAACCGGGAGGGCGTGGGCGACACCCTGGCCGGCGGAAGCAAGGCGGTGATCGCCCGCTGGCCCCGGCTCAAGCCGATCATCAGCCAGGTCAAGGGACTGGAGCAGTCGGCCTACGACGCGCGCACCGCGGTCTCCATGGCGCTCGCCTATGCCACCTCGGACATCGGCGCCCACCACACCCGCGCCTGGACCCTGGCCCACGAGATGGAGCAGGGCCTGAACTGGTCGCCGGAGAAAAAGGTGGACCTGGTCATGTATCACCAGACCGTGCGGCCGCTGTTTGACATGCTCGGGGTCTGCCGGCTGCCCTGGATCGAGCTGGGCTTCCCGGAGGACTATTATGAGCAGGCCTACCAGGCGGTGACCGGCGTCAAATATTCGCTTCAGGATCTCCTGGCCAAGTCGGCGCTGCTCTATGACTTGACCCGGCTGATCGGCGTCAAGCTGGGCATCTCCCGCCAGGACGACCAGCCGCCGGACCGCACCTTTGACCAGCCGGTGCTCTCCGGCCCGCAAAAAGGCAAGGTGGTGCGGCGCGAGGATTTTGAGGAACTGCTCGAGCTTTACTACCGCAAGCGCGGCTGGGATCAGAACGGAATTCCGCCCCAGGAGCGGGAGCGGGAATTCAGCGAGCCCTTGGTCTCGGAATGAGCCGGGGTAAAGAGTCCATGCCCGATACCAGAAGGCCTTACCCCCGCCTGGTCACGGTGAAATTCACCTCCCGCCTCCGCTTTGATCTCGGCCGCGATCAGGAACACGTCCGGGCCGACAGCATTGCGGAACTCCTGGCCGAACTGGAACACCGCCACGGCGATTCCTTCCGCCATTGGTCGGAGCACTACAAGATCTTTGTCAACGGATCGAGCATCGCCACGCTCCACGGCTCGAACACCAAGCTCGCTGACGGAGACGAGGTCGTTTTCCTCCTGCCCGTGGCCGGCGGCTGACCAGATTGGAAAACAGGGGTATTTCCAAGCCGCTCGCTGTCTCTATGCATTTTTGAAAACTAAAAACTAAAGACCTGACCCCATTTACAAATCTTGCGCTTTTGATCCCTCCATGATAACCTCTGCCTTTCAGGAATATTTTCCATGGACGGCGTCATTACTTTTCACCCCTCTCGCCGCGAATTCGAGCGCCTGGCGCGGCGGGGCAACCTGATCCCGGTCTATGCCGAGATCCTTTCCGACCTGGAGACCCCGGTCAGCGCCTTTCAGCGCCTGGCCGGCTCGGACTATGCTTTTCTGCTCGAAAGTGTCGAGGGCGGAGAGAAATGGGCCCGCTATTCCTTCCTGGGCGCTGACCCGCAGGTCATCTTCCGGAGCAAGGGCAACCGCGCCGAAATCATCCGCGGCGCCGTGGCCCAGCGCCTCAACGGCTTCCGCGACGCGCTCGAACCCCTGAAAGCGCTCCTGGCCGAATACAAACCCGTGCCGGTGCCGGGCCTGCCCCGCTTCTTCGGCGGCGCGGTCGGCTACCTGGCCTACGACATGGTCCGCTATTTTGAAAAGCTGCCGGATGCCACGGTGGACGAACTGGGGGTCTGGGATTCGCATTTCTTCATCACCGACACCCTGGTGATCTTCGATAACGTGCGCCATACCCTGAAAGTGGTGGTCAACGCCCACCTGGGCAAGGGCCAATCGCCTGAAAAAACTTACGCCAAGGCCTGCACCCGGATCGAGGGGATCATCGCCCGGTTGCAAGCGCCCGTGGCCCCGCCCCCGCCCCGGCCTTACCCGGGCGAGCTCAAGTTCCAGAGCAACTTTACCCGGGCCCAATATTATGAGGTGGTTCGCAGGTGCAAAAAATATATCCGGCAGGGCGACATCATCCAGGTGGTGCCCAGCCAGCGCTTCCGGGCGCCGGCCAAAGTGGACTCGTTCGAGCTTTACCGGGCGCTCCGGCACGTCAACCCTTCGCCCTATCTTTTTTATTTGCGGCTGGGCGGAGAAACCCTGGTTGGATCCTCGCCCGAGGTGCTGATCCGGGTCGAGGGAAGACAGGCGGAGCTGCGGCCGATTGCCGGGACGCGGCCCCGGGGAAGGACGCCGGAAGAGGACCGCAAGCTGGAAAAGGACCTGCTTTCCGATCCCAAGGAGATGGCCGAGCATATCATGCTGGTGGACCTGGGGCGGAACGACCTGGGCCGGGTGTGCAAGACCGGGAGCGTGAAGGTGACCGAGCTGGCGGTGGTCGAGCGCTACAGCCACGTCATGCACATCGTTTCCAACGTGCAAGGCGAGGTGGCCAAGGGCCGGGATTGCTACGACGTGCTCCGCTCGTCCTTTCCGGCCGGGACCTTGACCGGCGCGCCCAAGATCCGGGCGATGGAGATCATCGAGGAGATGGAGTCGGAGAAGCGGGGTTGTTACGGCGGGGCGGTCGGCTATTTCAGTTTCACCGGCAACATGGACATGTGCATTGCCATCCGCACCATCCTGATCAAGGACGGCATGCTCAACCTCCAGGCCGGCGGCGGGATCGTGGCCGACTCGAAACCCGCGCGCGAATACCAGGAGACCGTGAACAAGGCCAAGGCCCTGATCAAGGCGGTGGCCATGGCGCGAAGCGGATTGAAAGTCAGCTAACCGCACTTTCCATTTTGGATTTTAGATTTTGGATTTCGGATTAGCGGTCGGCAGGCAATCCAAAATCCGCAATCCCCAATCCAAAATTTGTGCTAGGGACAAATTGATGTTGCTCATGATAGATAACTACGACTCCTTCACCTACAACCTGGTCCAATACCTGGGCGAGCTGGGGGCCGCGGTCAAGACCTTCCGCAACGACAAGATTACGATCGCCGAGATCGCCCGGATGCGGCCCCGGCAGATCGTGATCTCGCCCGGGCCCTGCACGCCCAAAGAGGCCGGGATCTCGGTGGAGGTGGTCAAGCACTTCGCCGGCCAGGTGCCCATCCTCGGCGTCTGCCTGGGTCACCAGAGCATCGGCGCGGCCTTCGGCGCCAAGATCGTGCTCGCCAAGCGCCTGATGCACGGCAAGACTTCGCCCATCCGCCACGACGGCCAGACCATCTTTAAAAACCTGCCCGACCCCTTCTCCGCCACCCGCTACCATTCCCTTTTGATTGAGCGCAAGTCCCTGCCCGAATGCCTGGCTATCTCCGCCTGGACCCGGGAAGGCGAGATCATGGGCGTCCGCCACCGGCGCTTCCTGGCCGAGGGCATCCAGTTCCACCCAGAATCTATCTTAACCGCCGAGGGCAAACACCTCCTGAAAAACTTCCTCGCCCTCTCTTCCCGCGCACGCTAGAGGCTTGAGGAGTTTATCCAGGCATTCGTTTCTTGACCAAGACAAGTATAATTGGTAGTAGTGTCGTTTAGGGTCAGAGCTTCACTTGGAAGATAACTGAGTTAAGTTTCATGTGAAGCTCTGACCCCCATCTTCTTAACGGCCGAGGGCAAACACCTCCTGAAAAACTTCCTCGTCCTCTCCGGGGCGTAACGCACGTAAGACTTCTTCTCCCTCTTTTCCGGCCGGCCACCCGAGAAAAAAATTCGAGCAGGCGCACGTTGATTCAAGCCGGTAGCTCAACCCGGTATTTCTCGATCAGGTGGTCCGGGAAAAAGGACTCTTTGGCCTGGCGAAGGCCCGGCTCGCCCAGATCCTGCTCGCGGTTGATCCAGGCGACGTCCGGCCAGGCGTTTTTCACGTATTCGTGGGTCAGGGTGGGGTAAAGGCCCTCGAGCTCGGGGTTGGCCTTTTCCACGTGGATGACCGCGGTGTCCGGGTTCAAACTCTCGCCCAGGGAGAAAGCCTGGATCTTGCCGGCTACCGCGATGCAGGCGCCGGCAAAGCTGAGCCGATCGGCATGGCGCAGGGCGATGGCGATCGAGCGGTGTTCCAGCCGCAGGCCCGGGTCTTCCTCGCAGTGCTTGAGGTTGCACCAGTATTCCTGCAGCTCCAGGCACTGCTGCACCAGCTCCGGGGTGAACGGGAGGTAAGCCCAGTCG